>OFFK01000015.1_pt1 | contig 128021 bp, 106 predicted proteins | sample 1521361 | NCBI WGS metagenome assembly OFFK01 (sample SAMEA3504096, study PRJEB24116) | mouse gut metagenome | biome: mouse gut; feature: mouse-associated habitat; material: faeces | place: Denmark | collected 2011 | reverse complement strand
TTGTGTCAACACCGTCGCTATATGGAAGGGACAGCAAACAGTTTGGTTTTGGGAATTTTGTTTTGGAAAGAATGCAGGGATGATGATATACGGGAACAAAAGTATCAGCAATATATAAAAGAATGTGAACGTGAAGACGACTTGCTTGAATGGGATTATGATTGTTGTATGGTATAGATGAATTTGTTTCATAGCATAATAAAATATAAATTTGCTCTGCTAAATATAAAACAAAACGTGTATGTTTGATTCTTCCGAAAATGTGCGCAAAGGTGTGCTTAGCGCGATATATGAATATAAAAACAGGAAGATTGTAGGTGGGGAGATACTTTTAATTGCCATAGTGTGCGGAGTATATTTCGCGTCGTGGTGGATATTCGGAGGTGTTTTGGCGGGTTGTATCCTGATGTTTTCAATTCGGATTCTAAGCTTCCTCCTTTGTGCGGTATTGACATTGGCTTGGGGGATAATCGGTTATGCCATAGGAACGGAATTCAGTGTAGCAGCAGGCTATGTTCTGGGTGGAGTTGGTTTGTTGTTGGGGTATGGCATACATTTTAGCATCCGTCATTAAGTAAGTCCCTTTTTCATACGGTTGGGATTTTCCCTTTTCCAATAATCTTGCCATCTCTGGAATATTCGATAGTCCCAGGTTTAAATCCCATACTTTCGATGGCAATATACCGGATATAATCGGCATATTCCTGACCTTGAAAATTTTTGCCTGTAAGGTTTCTGAAAATCATCTTTATGCTTATTCCGTCGTCGCTGTACAATATGATTTTTCCGTTCTGTTTGATTACTTCCATAATTAAAACCTTTTTTTGTGAATACTATCGTAGATTGGGACAGGGGTTTCTTTGCTACTTTCTTTATCCGCCATTTCCTGCTCACTGAAAGAAAGTAGGGCGGCAAAGCGTCTGCCGCCTAAATGCTTAAAATTCTATTTTCTCAGTTATGGGCGTGAATTTTTCCAACCATAATTTTACACCCGCCATGTTGTACTCGCTCGTAATAACTGCCGTATGGGTGCCAATAGCGGTAAACCTGCTACTCTCGTAGTTGTCAATCCATCCTTTTAGGGTGTCCGTTCCCCACACTTCGGCATCGTCAAATATGCCGTCCAATGCCGTAATAGGCTCGCTGAACTTTACTATCAGCGTTTGATAGGCTGTATTCATCGGTTGTCCTCCTTTCTTTCCTTTGCCGCGAGCCATTTGTTTCGTTCGGCTCGGCATTCCTCTAATGAGGGTTTGACACAGGAGAATAGTTCCCCGTCAGTATGACGGTAATCGTACTGCACAAGGGGGCGACTTCTTCTGCCGATACCCAATTGGAAATGTTCATATTTTTCCGTACCTGCCTCTGTGCAGGTACTTACTCCGTTGACAGTCATTCGTGTTGTCATAATCGCATCAGTTAAAATTCAACAATCAGTAATCTGTTCTCCATACACTTGCTTGTATCGCTTGGCAGCCGTTGGTTTAACCAAAAATGATGACTGCCATAACCATAGGCAAAGAATTTGTCGAAGTCCGTACTTTCAGACAAATATGCTATGGCGGTTCTTAATTCGTTCTCACTCCTTGTGAACACGGCGGTGTTCACAAAGTCGATTAGCAATTTCGGGATTTGATTGTCCCACACGCTCACAAGGGTTTCAAATTTTACGTCCATATAATTTGATATTATTAAATTGATATTATGCTGCTGCGTTTATCCGTTCACGGATAAGGTTCATATTGTTGTTTACAAGATTTACAATACGGTCGTGGTATTCGGTATTGAAATTGTGCAAGCCACGACTTTGCACCACTTCCAATGTCTTTAAGGAAACCTCCACCGTTTCTATGCGCTTGCCGTCAATGGTTGCGGATAGGATAAGGGAGTTTTTTTCAAGGAAATAGGAGTTGGTAAATACGCAATGATGCAGTTCCGTCCCTTCCGCTGCAAACTCCGCCACGCTCTCCAATACACGCACCTGCAAAGTGCCGTCCGTGAACGCTATACCGAAGAATACGCCTTTGAGTTTGCGGTATGCCTTCTCGTGTTTCTCCGCTTGGCGGATACGTTCCTCCAACTTCTCCCGCTCTGTCTGCTTGTTGCGCTTGTGTGAAAGTCTGTCGTGTTCGGCTTTGAGGTCGGTGGGGCAAACGTACTTCGGGCTGTTCGTATCCTTGCCGAAGTGCCGCAGGAGGTCTACGGTGTCGCACCACATTGAGCCGTCCGGAATAGTATAACCGTTGCGGATACATGTTTTCACTGATGCCCAATATCGTCCCATGTCGAAAGAACTGCGTATATAGTGGCGCAACATGGAGTATTGTCCAGCTTTCAGCAGCGTTTCCGCCCGGCTGTCCGAAAGAATAGCCGTAAAGAGTTTGAAAGGCTGGATGTTGTGGCAGTTCCCCTTGAATCCGTTGCGTTTGAGTTCGGGAATGAAACGCTGGTGGCGGGGATAGATGCAGACGGGATTTATATCATATGCCCGAAGTTCTCCGTTCTTTCGTATCTCCATGTCGCTGTATTCCACCCATTGGTCGTAATAAAACACCGACATGCCACGCAGTCGGGCAACGGTTGTTGTCCTGCCGTCGGGAGCAACCCACCTTTGCACCACTTCATAAATGGCATACTCGGCGGGTTGTCCTGCTTTGTATCGGGATTTAACGAAAAAGAAGCGAATCACTTGGTACTGCTTGCAGGTGGTGACGATAGAGAAATACTCGTTCTCGCTGAAAACGCTCTTTCGGGTGCGTAACGCTTTTAATTCCATACCGCAATGTGGGCAGGTGCATCCGCAAACAGTATCAGCAAGGTTGTGTACACTCATCCACGAGCGTCCGCACTCGGTGCAGATGTTTGTGCCGTTAGCCCTCTTGATGGCATAATGCTTGCAACAATTTCGGAAAGCGTATGCTTTCTGTGTGGCAGTTAGTTCCGGTAATCGCTTACTCAAACGTGCGACTTCTTTTTGTAGGCGTGTTTTCGGTTTCATGGGTTAAAAGTCAAATAGTGAAAGTTGGGTTGTATTTTCCTGCTTGTGTGGTTTTGTCTTAGTGCGTTTTTGCAGTTTGCGGAGTGCTTCCTCCTCATATCTGCGTGCAGCGTTCCGCCGTGCTTCTGCCTTTTCTTCTGCTGTGAGTTCCACTACATGGTTCACTGCCACTTGGCAGTTTAATGGCTTGCCTGCCTTTATCTCCTTCTCATCATAATAGTGTATGGCTTGTCCGTAGATTTCTCCGTCCGTGAAGCCGTTGCAACGGCTTTCCCGTACATAGTTTAAAATATAAGTAATACAATCATCTATACTCTTGGACGGGTTATGATAGTTCCTGGCAAAGAGTGCGTCTTCTGCGGCTCTCTGTTCCAAATACATTTGTATCGTTCTCTTAAAGTGGTCGGTTCCTTTCATGATGTTGTCGGTCTTCTTGTCAAATGGTTTTCTTGATAATCTCAATCCGGTACTGCGACTTGACCTCCTTAAAAACAAAGTCTATAAAGTCCTTCCGTGCGTCCTTGTTCAGTTCTGTGTAAAGTTCACGGAACACGGATATGTTACCGTTGATGTACGTTTCCACCATATACCCGAAAATATCGTCTACTTCGTAATACCTGCACTGCTGTGCTGCTGTTTTATTATTTCTCTTTCTCATGTCGATACGGATTAAAGGGTGAGTAACCAAAGGATGAAAGCGAAAAAGGCGATAACCGAAAGGATAAAACCAACAAAGCCTATTATTATCCGGTATGCAATGTGGACAATATCCCAAAGAGGCTTTCCGATAATATACAATGCTCCCAATATGCAACGTAAAAGAGAGAAGCATATTGCAAGCAACATAATTTGAAAGCAGCGTTTAATTCGTATTGTTGTTGTCATGGTCATTTTATTAAAGGGGTAAATGATTATAGCTTTCCTTCGTCTGCATAGCTGTAATAGCTGGCTCTTGACACGATAAGATGGTCATGTAGTTTAATATCCAATAATTTAGCAGCCTCTTTTATTTGATGCGTTATTGCATCGTCTTGTTTACTGGGATGTGTTGCCCCGGCTGGATGGTTATGTGCTATAATAATGGATGAACTATGCGTTAGTAATGCGGTCTGTAATATCAGCCGTACATCGACTATTGTGCTATTCATTCCTCCCTCGGAAATACTAGTAATGCCTAACACCTGTCCTGCTTGATTCAGTAAGATAAGTTTGAAGTATTCTTTATATTCCAAAGTATCATTGTCAAATGCCTCTTTCGTCAGCAGTTTATAAGCGTCCTCGGAGCACTGAATAGTATATCTGTCTTTCGCTTTTACTTTGGGGCGGTAACTGATTTTCACTTCGCTGACCTGTTGAATGTTGATGTTTGTTCTCATGGTGACCTCCTTTTTGATTTGATGCGGATTTGGGAGTTGAGGGAGTGAGTTTCCAAACTTTATCTGCCTTTCCGTTTATCCGACATTTTTTTTGATGCGTCTTTCGGTCGTATCGGTCGTTTCGTTCGGGAGCTTATCGGTGTAGAGGTTAGGAGGTACAAGGTTTTGGAAAATAAATACCTCGCTAACGCAGAGACGCAGGGAAGATTTTTTTACAAACCGCAAGGCTCCGACCTTGTACCTCCGTAAAGACCTCGTAAACACCTTTGCTCCTGCAACGTAACGACAACACGATATGACCGACTGACAGCATACATGGAGGTAAACGGAGTAAAGGCAGATTCAATCAACGAACTATGTTTTTCCAAAAAACATTCTGGCCTGAATAAAAACACATATCTATGTTGTTTACGTAGTGAATATATCACTATTAGTGTGGCATAAATAGCTTGGAAGGATGTGAATACAACACATTTTTTCTTTAAAATAATGATAAATTAATTTGGTATTTATAATTTTATATCAATATATAATTCAATGAAAAAGAGTTGCTAAGAATTAATGGTTTTTATGTGGTGCTGTTAGTGAACCTTTAAAAAATAAATCCCCTCCTTTATCATTATTGATAGGGAAGTATATAACTATGATATAATAATTGGGATTTATAATTTAAATGATAAACAAATGGCACATCATATAACAACAGACAATTTAGTGGAAATAGCTTCTGCTGCCGTTACCGACGAATTATTCCATGAATTTAATCGGATACTTCAGTTTTTTTGTGATGAAGAACGGGATTGTACCGTGATTTTCCGTACATTACGGTATACCCGTATCCGCTTATATAGTCTACGCAAGTATTTGCCGGAACACAGTCCGCAGATTCGTTTTTTAGATATAGCTATTGATGATATTACCACGGAACTGGATTTATTGCAACGTTACGGGAAAACTCATCCACCGATACATTCATTACATGAATGGAATGGAACCTTAATAGATTATGTGGAATTGATTTATGGTTTGCAGGAAATGGGATGTATTGATGGAGGTAAGATAACCATTACGGAATTGGCTTCTTCCTTTAATAAGATATTCGGTATTACGATAAAAGAGAGTCATTTTTATAATGCTTACACGGATATAAAACGACGCAAGAATGACAGCCGGACTTATTTTATTGATAAAATGCGAGAGCGTTTAAACCGTCGAATGGAAGAGGATGATTTAAATAGTGTGCAACGAAAGTAACAGGAAAAATTAGAATGGGAGTGCCTGAAATTTATAGACACTCCCTTCGATCAATCAGTTTGCTTCACCTGTATGAATGGGAATTTGTAGAATAATTGGGGGTAACGATTTCATTTTCAATGATTGGAGAATTTGTTTCCCAATACATTTCCGAAACACTTTGCTTGAATAAGTGTCAATTTGAAAACTGAGAGCAATAATCATATCAAGATTATAATATTCAATAATACACCGTTTGCTTCCAAACATGTCCACATGTTTTGTCCGCACTTCGCACTCATACAGCATTTTTCCGGCAAATATCTTTTTAATATGCCGTTCAATGCACGCAACTGTAACATTAAATAGTGAAGCAATTTCTTCGGTAGTCATCTGGATAGTTCCCTCCGAAGATAAAGTACCCCTAATATGGTTTGTTTCTATGGTAATAATTCCTCGTTTCATAACTATGCCTCTAATGCGATTTTTTCTATTTCTCCTAATTTCCCCGATAATGCCTGCATATCCCGGCCGATTTTATCATTGGTAATACGGGCGTAAATCTGTGTTGTGGTGATATTGGTATGCCCCAACATTTTACTGACTGTTTCAATTGGAACACCTTTGGCGAGTGTCATAGTCGTCGCAAACGTATGGCGTGCGAGGTGGAAAGTGATGGTCTTTGTAATACCGCATAAGTCGGCAATTTCTTTCAGATACGAATTGAGTTTTTGATTGCTCAACACAGGTAGCAAACGCCCGTCAGCTTGTGTACCTTCATATTTTTTCAGAATAGCCTGTGGTACTTTTAATAATGGGACAGTTACAGTGGTATCCGTCTTCTGACGTGCGGTCATAATCCATAATTTACCATCAAACGAGGTTTGGATATTGTCTTTAGTTAAATTTCGCACATCTATATATGCCAACCCCGTGAAGCAAGAAAAAATGAAAATATCGCGAACCTGCTCCAATCGCTTACAAGTAAATTGCTTTTTTAGAATCTTCTTGATTTCAGTTTCGGTCAGGTAACCTCGATCAACCCTTTTCAAGTGGATTTTGTAATTAATAAACGGGTCGGCAAATATCCAACCGTTATTCTTTGCCTTGATGATAATCATGCGGAACGTCTGCATGAATTTGGCTGTTGTATTCTCATTGCATCGACTCTCCGTGCGCAGATAAGTCTCGAAATCCGTAATGAATACGTGCGAGATTTCTTTGAGTGCAATATCCTTGATTCGGTATTTCGCTTGCATGAATTCCTCCAATCGCCGCATACAACGGTCGTATTTGGCGTAGGTGGCAGCACTCTTGCTGATGCCTACCAACTTTTGCACGTCTTCGTTGTATTTGCGGAAAGTTGTCAGCAGTGTCTGCTGACGGACAGATATACCTAGAAAAGCATTCCGTACTTTTTCAGCTGTAACATAGGCTTCGTAAGTCTCAATGTCGTGAAAATGATTTTTCAACGATGTGCGTACATCATCTAATAGTGAATTGAACTGGCGTGCTTTCAATGAACTGCCGCTCATTTTCTGGCTTTTTACATCCCATAAGCTGGGGTCTACCTCCAACCGGGAACTAAACTGCGATGTATCGCCGTTGATAGTAAGACGAATCATTATACCCGCCTTTCCCTCTTTGTTTAGCTGATTCTTCCGTACATAGAAAAGAATCCTGAATGTACTTTTACTCATATGACCTTCTTTTTGTTCCTTTTAAATCCTTGCGGCGAAGGAACGGTTAATAATTGGGTTATGAGCAGACATTTTCTTGACAACAAGCGACAAATCAAATACTTATCCTAAAAATCGTTACTAAAATCCTCGTACTATTTTTAGTAACGATTTAGTAACGAAACTTTGTCCAAACGGGGCTTTTTATTGTCTTTCAGATATTCGATAAGAAAAAGAAAAAATCCCGTAAAACCTTGATTTTACAGGATTTGTCGTATATTGTCCCCCGTTCGTCACTGGGGCTCTGCGGAGAGAGAGGGATTCGAACCCCCGGAAAGTTGCCCTTCAACGGTTTTCAAGACCGCCGCATTCGACCACTCTGCCATCTCTCCAATTACGATTGCAAAGATAGAGGTGTTTTTGAGAAAAACAAAAAAATAGGTGTTTTTTAATAAAAAAATCAGTGTTGTTAGTGGTTTATTTGTTCAAATGATTATTTGTTATTTTTGTGTTTTAACTGGTTTGATTCTTTGGGATAGAAGTGGTTGAGTATCAAGTATCCCATGATACCTGCGAAAACAGAACCACTGATGATTCCTAATTTTGCCTGGTTAAGTAGAACAGGACCTAATTCAGGAAGACTGGCATATGACAGATTGGCAATAAAAAGGGATACTGTAAATCCTATACCACCAAGCATGGAGATTCCCAGCAAGCTTTTGTTGTTCATGTGGTCGGGCATTTTCAGGAAACCACTTTTTACGGATAACCAGGTGAAGGAAAATATTCCGATTAGTTTACCGAAAATTAAAGAAATAAAAATAGTAAGGGTTACTCCTTTCAAATCTGTCAGGCTGATGTGTTCGAAGGAAATGCTGGCGTTGGCAAAAGCGAATAGGGGCATTACCACGTAGTTGACTAGCGGGTGTAAGTTGTCGTCCATGGATTGCAGAGGGCTGATTACTTTGTCGGAGACTGATTCAACATGTCGTAGAATAGATAATTCTGAGTTGCTGAGCATGTATTTGTTGGCAGCCAGGTCCGCAGTTTCAGGAAGTTTTTGAAGACTGTTCCGGATTTCTCCAACGTATTTGTAAATGTTTAGTTTTGGCCGGGCCGGTACGGTGAAAGCGACTATCACTCCTGCAATTGTTGGGTGAATACCTGAATGAAGAAAGAGGTACCATACAATGATGCCAAAAAATATGTAGTAGAGTTTGCTGTGAATACCGAGCTTGCCACCAAACCATAGGATAAAAATAAATAATGCGGCCCATAAGAGATATTCTAAAATCAGATTATTGCTGTAAAATGCTCCGATAACAATGATTCCTCCGATGTCATCTACGACAGCAAAGGCTGTAAGGAAAATTTTCAGACTGAGAGGAACTCTTTTGCCCAATAGGGATAATACACCGAGGGAAAAAGCGATATCTGTTGCCATGGGGATGGCTGCCCCTTTTGTTCCCGGTCCTTCCGGGCATATTATACTGAATATGATGATAGGAATGATCATTCCTCCTAATGCTGCAATGACTGGAAGAAGGGCTTTCCGGAGACTGGAGAGTTCACCTACTAATAGTTCCCGTTTGATTTCAAGTCCGACTGAGAAGAAAAAAATGGCCATTAATGCATCATTTATTAATGACATGATGGTCATGTTGGAACCTTCTATCTGGAATAGGTTTATATCTCCGAAGCGTAGTACAACTTCTTTTGCAAAAAAGGCATTATACATATCGCGGAGGGGAGAGTTGGCAATAATCATGGCAGCCAAGGCAACAAAGAGGAGAATGGCTCCTCCGTTGATTTTGGTTTTTATAAAATGTCTGATGGGTGATTTAAAAATATTTTTGTTCATAGGCAGGGGGTGAAGGATTTAAACCATTCGGCGAATTTTTTGATTCCATTTTCCAGAGAAGTGGTGGGAGTATAATTGTAATCTTCTTTGAGTTTTGTTGTATCTGCCCAAGTTTGATATACATCGCCGGGTTGCATACCAACGAATTCTTTCCGGGCTTTTTGGCCAATATTTTCTTCCAACAGGTTGATAAATTCCATGAGTTGAATGGGGGAGCCGTGGCCAATATTATAAATTACAGCAGGGACTCCCGGAGTGTCTTCGCGAACCAGTCCTGGTTTGTTTATGATTTTAACTATACCTTCTATTATGTCGTCGATGTAGGTGAAATCACGGGATAGTTTTCCGTTGTTAAATACTTTTATCGGAGTATTTTGACAAATGGAACTGGCAAATAGTATCGGTGCCATGTCTGGTCGTCCCCAGGGGCCATAAACTGTGAAAAAACGCAGACCTATGGTTTGAATCTGATAAAGCCAAGAGTAGGTATATGCCATCAACTCGTTTGATTTTTTGGTTGCCGCATAAATGCTGACTGGTTGGTCGACTCTGGCACTTTCTTTAAAAGGAACTTCCCGACTGTTTCCATATACAGAAGAGGAAGAAGCATATATCAGTTTTTTACAGTTGTGTTTTCGACAGAGTTCCAATAGAGTAAGAAATCCAGCTACGTTACTTTCCACATATGTTTCCGGATGGGTAAGGCTGTAACGTACTCCTGCCTGAGCTGCCAGATTGATGATACAATCGAAATGATTTTGTTTAAAAATACTTTCCAGCATGTTTTTGTCGCATAAATCTGTCTGGCAGAACCGGTAACCGGGGAAAAGTGCAGATGTGCATTCTTGTCCGTATCCGGAAGGCTGAATGCCACATTCTTTCAGACGGGCATGTTTTAGGTTGACGTTGTAGTAATGATTCAGAGAATCTATACCATAAACTTTGATTCCTTGGGTACAAAGGGCTTTTGTCAGATAAAAACCAATGAAACCGGCACTACCGGTAATTAATACTTGCATGAGTAGTTATAGGGTTTATAATGAATGCCAAAAATAGCAATATTGTATGAAATAAAAAAATAAGTCGCCGAAGTAAAACGGCGACTTGATCACTAACCCTAAACAGAAACAAACTATGAAATTGATTCTATACAAAGATAGTTTAATCTGTTTCTATGGCCTAATTAAATATTGTTAATAAGGCACAATTATTATGGCGGATTGAGTTTTATATTAAAAATGCTATTCTTCTATGGCTAATATTTCTGTTTTCAGAGGAACTGGGATAATCTGGTTTGCCAGCGTTTGGTCGTATGGTAATTGTATTTTGATGTAATTGTCTGTAAAACCGCAAATGTGTCGGCCTGTTTTGGTTTCTTCGAAAAGAACGGGGCGGGTTTGGCCTTCACATTGTTGATAGAATTTGTGTAATTTTTTGTTGGAAATATTAAGTAATTCTGTTACTCTGTGATGTTTTTCTTCTTGGGGAACAATAAAAGGAATTTCTAATGCTTTGGTTCCTTGGCGTTCTGAATAGGGAAATACATGTAGTTGTGAGATGTTGAGATTTTCGATGAAATCACGGGCTTCTTTGAAATAGTCTTCTGTTTCGCCTCTCATGCCGACGATTGTGTCAACTCCGATAAAGGCATCCGGGATAAGTGATTTTATGGTATTTATTTTTGTTGCAAAGGCTTCCCGGGTATATCGACGGTGCATTAGTTTGAGCATCTCATTGCTTCCCGATTGCAGCGGAATATGAAAATGAGGCATGAAGTGCCGGGAACCGGCAACAAATTCAATAATTTCATTTGTAAGCAGATTTGGTTCTATGGAAGAAATACGGTATCTTTTTATTTCGTCCATTTGGTCAAGTTGTCTGATTAGGGTTAGGAAATCTGTAGTCTGGCCTTTGCCGAAATCACCAGTATTGACTCCGGTCAGGATTACTTCTTTTATTCCTTTTGCCGCCACTTCCCGGATTGCTTTCAGTATTTGTGCCGTATCGGCACTTCGGCTGCGGCCTCTGGCATAAGGAATGGTGCAATAGGTACAGAAATAGTCACATCCGTCTTGTATTTTTAAGAAACAACGTGTCCGGTCGCCAAATGAGTAAGCAAGATCAAACTGGGATAGTTTGAAAATATCGCATGAATGAGGTTCTGATAGTGCTGTTGTTTCCAAATGTTTTAAATAATGTTCTACATTAAATTTCTCGCTGGCACCAAGTACTAAATCGACTCCTTCAATAGACTTGATTTCTTTGGCCCTTAGTTGTGCATAACAGCCAACGACAACAATATAAGCATCCGGATTGTGGTGAATGATTTTACGGATTAGCTGGCGTCCTTTTTTTTCTGCCATATCCGTTACGCTACAGGTATTTATAATAAAAATATCGGCTCCTTGTTTTTCGTCAACCGTTTGTGTTCCTGCGTTTTCCAGACTGTGTTTGATGGTTGATGTTTCAGAAAAATTGAGTTTACAGCCCAAAGTAATGTATGCTACTTTTTTTCCTGCAATATCCATATGTGTGCTACGATATTAGTGTATGATTATAACCGGAAGGTTTGATTAAATTTTGTATAATTGGATACAAAAATAGTGATTTGGCTTGTAATTTGCTATCTTTGTACATATAGTTTTATTGGAAGGTTATAGCTTTACCTTTTGTGTTAATTTTTACTTTTTATGCGTTATTACATTATTGCAGGAGAGGCATCCGGGGATTTACATGCTTCCAACTTAATCAAGGAGATAAAAAGAGAGGATGACGAGGCTGTGGTGCGGGGATGGGGAGGTGATCTGATGCGTGATGCCGGAGTTGAAATAGTTCGCCATTATAAGGATACGGCGATTATGGGATTTGTAACCGTGTTAAAAAATTTGCATAAAATTAAAGCCAATATACGGTTTTGTTGTGAAGATATTTTGGCCTGGAAGCCGGATGTTGTTATTTTGGTGGATTATGCAGGGTTTAATATGCGTATTGCGCGTTTTGCAAAGAACTATGGTATACGGGTATTTTATTATATTTCACCGAAATTATGGGCTTGGAATACGGGACGTGTGCGGAAGATTAAGCGTTATGTAGACCGGATGTATACCATTTTTCCTTTTGAAACAGCGTTTTATGAGAGATATAATTATGTTGTGCAATATGGGGGAAATCCTTTGGTTGATGCGATTGCGGGTCGTTCTCACTCTATGGAAACTTTTACAGAATTTATAACTGCTAAGAAATTGCCGGATAAACCTATTGTTGCTTTATTGGCTGGTAGCCGGAGGCAAGAATTGAAATACGTGTTACCGACAATGTTAAAAATGGTCGGTCATTTCCCGAATTATCAGTTTGTTATTGCAGGAGCACCTTCCATGACCGAGACGGATTATGCTCCTTATGTGAAAGATGTACCGGTTCGGATTATATATGGAGATACCTATCGTTTGTTGAGTCAGGCTAGAGCAGCATTGGTTACTTCTGGTACGGCAACTTTGGAAACTGCTTTGTTAAGAATACCTCAGGTTGTATGCTATAACGGAGAAGGGGGACGTTTGAGTTATTATCTGTTTAAGACTTTTGTAAAAGTAAAATATATTTCTTTAGTCAATCTGATTTTTGGAGGGGAGGTTGTTAGAGAGTTGATGATGCAACATTTGACGGAACGGAATGTTTTGAATGAGTTGTCCAGAATTCTGTACAGTGAACGTGAGCGTGAAAAAATGTTACGTAATTATGATGAAATTATTTACCGTTTAGGGCCTTCGGGTGCATCCAAACATTTTGCTGAGATGATGGTCAATGATTTACGGAAAGATCTTGCTTTGTAGTGTTTTGAAGGATTATCTCTTCTATTTTCTGTGTATTAATAGATAAGCTTTACATTGTCAACCCAGAATTTAGCGTCTGGTGTTCCGATATAAGCTCCTCCGTGTCCGGAAGAAAAACGCAGGATGATGTGTGTGGGAGTAGTGCCAGGTTCTGCCCATCCGATTTCCTGAATAGGAACCATTTCGCCTTTACTGTTCAGGCTGTGTGGTATATTTTCTCCTTTTATAAGTCCCATATAAGGTTTAAAGTAATCTTTTCCTGTGATGTCTCCGTAGTGGACGGTTATGCGGTGATTATTTTGCCATTCTTTGATTTCTTTGTCATATCGTTCGTATGCAGTGCCGACTCTTTTGGCAAAGATATTTCCTTTTTCATCTTCCCAACGATATTGTAGTAGCAAACATGCTTCTGCATTGTTTTGTTCCGGGATATTCTGAATGCGGCTGAAACCGGTGGCTTTGATTTGTTGTCCTCCCGGATATACTTTATAATCAAATTGCAGTGCCCGAGGTTGTTTGGTAAAAGGAATATTGTTGTTGAGTTTACTTTGAGGATTTTTGGTATCCCGTACTGGTTCTATAATTTCGCCAAGAAAAATCGTGCCGGTTGCTAATACGGAGATGTTAATCAATCCCAATACTTTTACATGTTCCATTCGTGTTTCAAGTCGTGCGCAATAGCCTGTATCTCTTTTTTCCGGGAATACGGTTACGCTGGCTTTATAAATGCCACTAACCTTGGCCATAACGGTTGATGTGGCCCAGGGTGAAATGGTTGGTTTATAAGGAGTGTTGTTCCTGAGGGTATCTCCGGAAGTGATTTCATACAGGTATTTGGTATTTCCTCCAATTACAAAAGATTCGTCAACAACACGTACCATCCAGTGATCCATGTTTCCGAAAGTCACTTCTTCGGTGTTTTCTTCAGTTATTTGTGCCTGGGTATATAGTGATAGTCCTGTGCAAAGGATGAAATAAAGACATTTTGTCAGTTTCATAAAGTAAATTTTTGTAATCGGATGTTTGGGCAAAATTCAGCAAAAAAGATGCCATTTATAATTATATCAGAGAAAATTACAAAGCTTATTGGTCGTTAAATAAGGGCTATTGGTCGTTAAAAAGCGGGAATACATATAATTAAATTGTGAGAGAGTGAGACAGGGAATACATTTGTAACATAAAGAACTGTAAGGAAAGAAGGAAAAATGAATTAAAATGGACCAGATATGATAAAATATGGAATGAAATGGATTGTGGTCGGAGTGATTTTGTTGTCTTTGCCGGCTGTATCACAGGAAAAACCTCAGGAATGGAGTCTGAAATCTTGTATAGATTATGCCCGTCAACAGAATATTCAAATCAGGAAAAGCCGTGTTGCTTTGGAGGAGAGCATTGAAAATACAAAGGAGGTCAGAGCGCAACGTCTTCCTTCGCTGTCTTTTTCTTCAACGCATAATTATATGAATCGTCCGAATCCGGGAAGTGGGGATAAGCATAGTTATACTGGGAGTTATGATTTGAATTCTTCGGTTACTTTGTTTCAGGGGGGAAAGCTGAAAAAGAATTTGCAGCAGATGGATTTACAGAGTCAAGTGCAGGAATTGGCGATTGAGGAGTCGGAAGATAATATAGAATTGGCTATTACCCAAGCTTTTTTGCAGTTGTTATACGTCAATGAAACGGTAAAGATTAATGAAAATATTGTAGAAGTATCTGAAAGTCAGTGTAGTCGTGGAAAAGAATTAATGGATGCCGGTTTATTATCACCAGTAGATTTTGCACAGTTGGAATCGCAATATACCTCAGATAAATATCAGTTGGTGGTGGCTCAGAGTTCTTTTGCAAATGCGCATTTAGAGTTGAAACAATTGTTGGAGCTTGGTCTGAATGATTCGATGCAGTTGGTTATACCTGCATTATCTGAAGAGGATGTATTGGTGATGTTGCCTGCAAAAGAGGCTGTTTTTCTGACTTCTTTGAGTGTCCGTCCTGAGGTGAAATACAATCAATTGAATGTAAAAATAGCCGGAGTGGAAAAGGAAAAAGCCTGGGCAGGTTATTTGCCGAGTCTTCGGTTGTCCGCCGGGTTGGGAACAAGTCATGTTTCCGGTAATAGTTGGAGTAGTCAGGTGAAGCATAATTGGGGTGAAAATGTAGGGTTGACATTAAGTATACCTATTTTCAGTAATCGTTCAACCAAAACAGCTGTAAATTTGGCAAGGTTAAATATAGAAAATGCAGAGTTGAATTACGAGAGTGTACAAAAAAGTTTGTTGAAATCTGTAGAAAATGTGTATCAGGAAGCAATATCAGCTCAGGAACGTTATCGTGCGGCGCAGGAAAATCTGAAAGCTGTTGAATTATCTTTTCGTCTTACCCAGGAACAATTCTTTTTAGGAATGAAAAATACTTTGGAAATGTTGACGGAGAAAAATAATTTACAGTCTGCCCGTCTGGAATCTATTCAGGCAAAATATATGGCCATTTTGAATATACAATTGCTGAATTTTTATCAGGGAAAGGAAATGACGGTAGAGTAATCGGAAATTAAAATGTTGATATAATGAAAAACAGAAAGTTTATTACAATGGGCGGGCTTATTGTCGTTCTGGGCTTTTGGGCTTTGGGTTTCTATGGTTGCAATTCCACAACAAAGGTTGATTGGGAAGTGGATAAAGTTGCCCGCAATTCAATGTCAGATATGGTTTCAGCAACGGGAACTGTGGAACCTGTTACCAAGGTGGATGTCGGTACTCAGGTGTCGGGTATTATTGATAAAATTTATGTGGACTATAATAGTGTTGTAAAGAAAGGACAGCTAATCGCTGAGATGGACAAGGTGACTTTGCAGGCTGAACTGGAGTCGCAGGAAGCCCAATTGGCAAATGCCAAGGCGGAATACGATTATCAGCAAAAAAATTATGTCCGGAATAAATTGTTGTTTGAAAAAAAATTAATCAGTGATAGTGATTATGAGACTGCGGTTTATAATTATGAGAAAGCGAAAAGTACTTATGATAAATGTAAAGCAGACATTATAAAAGTAAGACGGAATCTGGGATATGCAGTAATTTCCAGTCCTATTGACGGAGTTGTTATTAGTCGGGAAGTAGAAGAAGGTCAGACTGTTGCTGCAGGTTTTGAGACTCCTACATTGTTTACAATAGCCCGGGATTTGACGGAAATGCAGGTTATTGCTGACGTTGATGAAGCGGATATAGGGCAGGTTGAAGAGGGGCAGCGGGTGACGTTTTCTGTAGATGCTTATCCTAATGATGTTTTTGAGGGGATTGTAACTCAGGTACGGTTGGAAGCTACAGTGGAGTCTAACGTAGTAACCTATGAAGTTGTCATCAGTGCACCTAATCCGGACTTGAAATTAAAACCGGGTCTGACTGCAACGGTGTCGATTTATACACTGGAGAAAAATAATGTATTGACGATATCTCCCAAAGCATTGAAGTTTGTTCCGGAGCGAGGTGTAGTGGAAGCGGCGGGTATGATATTAAAACCTGCAACAGTAGAAAATAGTGCTTTGCAAAAGACGGTGTGGGTGAAAGAAGGAAACATTCTGAAAGAAAAGGAGATAGAAATAGGTACCACATTAATTTCCTGGGTTGAAGTAAAAAGTGGTTTAAAAGAAGGAGAGGAAGTTGTGACGGGAATGCAGATGGGGAAAAAGACAGCTGGTCCTCCCCGGTCCGGAGAGGCGGAGTCTAGTCCGTTTATGCCTAAACCACCGGGAGGTAATAGGAGAAAATGATTTGTCGATTCTTGTGAGACCGGAGCGGATAATTAGTAATTTGAATGAAATGAATGCTATTATAGAATTAAAAGATATTAAACGGGATTTCAGGGTAGGAAGTGAGACGGTGCATGCTTTGCGGGGAGTGTCGTTCACTATTCAGGCCGGGGAGTTTGTAACTATTATGGGGACGAGTGGGTCGGGAAAATCTACATTATTGAATCTTTTGGGGTGTCTGGATACTCCTACTTCCGGAGAGTATTGGCTGGACGGCTATTCTGTACGGCAGATGGGGAAGAACGAACGGGCTGCATTGCGTAATCATAAAATCGGTTTTGTTTTTCAGTCTTATAATCTGTTGCCTAAGACTACTTCTATTGAAAATGTAGAATTGCCATTGATGTACAATCCGGCAATATCGGCGCGTGCAAGAGAAAAAAAGGCAATAGAAGCCCTGAACTCTGTAGGGCTTCATGACCGGCTTTATCATAAATCCAATCAAATGTCCGGAGGACAGCAGCAAAGGGTTGCTATAGCCAGAGCTCTGGTGAATGATCCGGTTTTAATACTGGCAGATGAAGCGACAGGGAATCTGGATACCCGGACTTCTTTTGAGATTTTGGTTCTTTTTCAGGAATTGCATGCCCGTGGACGCACTATTGTGTTTGTGACTCATAATCCGGAATTGTCTGCTTACAGTAGCCGTACAATTGTGTTGAAAGATGGGCAGGTGGTTCAGGACACACCCAACAACCGGGTTGCTTCGGCTAAAGCCACTTTGGCTTCATTGCCAGAGAAAGAGGAATAAGGATGAAAGTACAGTTTCAGGAGGAATAGCAGGAAAAATTTTCTTTGGTTCAGTAACTTTACGAATATGAATTTTACAAATTTATTCAGGATAGCTGTAAGGGCTTTGGGGAATAATAAAATGAGAGGATTTCTGACTATGTTAGGAATTATCATCGGTGTGGCATCTGTTATAACAATGCTGGCTATCGGTCAGGGGTCTAAACGAAGTATCCGGTCTCAGATTGCTGAGATGGGGTCAAATATGATTATGATACATCCGGGTGCGGATATGCGTGGCGGGGTTCGCCAGGACCCTGCTGCCATGCAGAGTCTGAAATTAGAAGATTATGAAGCAATTGTGAATGAAACCCGTTATGTTTCTGCGTGTTCTCCTTCCGTAAGCAGTAGCGGGCAGGTGATTTTTGGTGCCAATAATTATCCGACTTCTATTTATGGGATAAGTCCTGATTATCTGGAAATCCGGAAATATTCTGTTGCGGAGGGGGATATGTTCGGGGAGCAGGATATCATCAGTTCTGCTAAAGTATGTGTAGTTGGAAAGACTATTGTAGATAACCTGTTTACCAATGGAGAGAATCCGGTAGGAAAGATTATACGTTTTGGGAAAATACCGTTCCGGATTGTAGGGATTTTGTCCTCCAAGGGATATAATACAATGGGAATGGATCAGGATGACCTTATTTTGGCACCTTATACCACGATTCAAAAGCGTGTACTGGCTATCACTCATTTACAAAGTATTTTTTGTTCTGCCCTCAGTGAAGAGCAGACGGAAAATGCAGAAGAGGAAATTTCCGGTATTTTACGGCGTAATCATAAGTTGCGGGTGACAGATGACGATGATTTTAATATCCGTTCGCAACAAGAGCTGAGTACTATGATGAATTCCACTTCAGATATGATGACGGTGCTATTGGCGTGTATTGCCGGAATTTCTTTGTTAGTAGGGGGAATAGGAATTATGAACATTATGTATGTTTCTGTGACTGAGCGGACCCGTGAAATTGGACTGCGTATGTCTATTGGTGCAAAAGGAAGGGATATTCTGGCACAATTTCTGATAGAGGCTATTCTTATCAGTGTAACAGGCGGATTGATTGGGGTTATTATTGGTATCGGAGCAGCTTGGATGGTGAAATTATTTGCAGGCTGGCCGGTGTATGTAGAATGGTATTCTGTTATTCTTTCTTTTGTGGTTTGTACTTTAACGGGGATATTTTTTGGCTGGTATCCGGCCCGGAAAGCTTCTGAAATGGATCCGATAGAAGCAATCCGGTATGAATAGGAGCGGAAAGGCGGTAAAATCATTCTGAGGATATTAATCATAGAGCATTTCTCTCAGAAATTGTTATCTTTGTGATATGAGGAAAAATAAAGTTTTGAAATATGTCATACAGGTTATAGGGTGGGGGATTGTATTTGGTTTCCCACTTTTTTTCACCTGGAAAGAGGTTGAGCCGATAAGCTGGTTAAGATATCTGGGGTATGTATTTGTGCCGGTTGCTTTTATGATTGTTTTTTATTGTAATTATTTTTTTCTGATTGACCGGTTGCTTTTTCGTCGTGGATTGGTTCAGTTTTTATTGGTAAATCTGGTACTTTTTGTAGTATTGAGTTTGTTATTGGATTGGTGGCACGGCTATTATGTCGTTAATATACAGGGAAATAAGTTTCATATAGGAGGTCCTCCGAAAATTGTATTCATTTTAAGAGATTGCATGACGATGGCTTTGACAGCAGCTTTAAGTGTTGCAATCCGTATGACGGAAAATTGGTATGTACTTGAGGATGAGAAAAAGGAGTTGGAAAAGGCGCGGGCAGAAGCAGAGTTGCAAAATCTGAAGAATCAACTCAATCCTCATTTTTTGTTTAACACCCTTAATAATATTTATTCTCTGATAGCCATTGCTCCTGAGCGGGCACAATATGCTGTACATGATTTGAGTCGGTTGCTAAGACATGTTTTGTACGAAGATAAACAGCAGTTTGTCTCTTTGGAGCAGGAACTTATTTTTATGAAAAGTTATATAGAGTTGATGGGATTGCGTTTGTCCGATAAAGTGGATTTACGTGTGGAGTTGCCTGACGACGGCAAGGGTGTATTGGTAGCTCCTTTGCTTTTTATTACTTTGATTGAAAATGCTTTTAAACATGGTATTAGTCTGACGGAGAAATCTTTTGTCCATATTTATTTTAAAGTGGAGGATAGCGGGAAAATGCATTGCCGGATAGAAAATAGCAACTATCCTAAAAAAGACAATGACCGGAGTGGTTCCGGGATTGGGTTGGAAAATTTGAGGAAACGGCTGGACTTACTCTATCCGGGAAAATATCGTTTGAATACTCAGTTGGAAGGAAAAACATATGTTGCAGAGCTTGTGTTGTGATTGAGAGCAAAGTATTTATATATAAGTTAAATATTTATGGAGCTGAATTGTCTGATTGTTGACGATGAACCATTGGCTTTGGATTTATTGGAAGCTTATGTGAAACGTACTTCTTTTCTGAATTTAAGAGGACGTTGTAATAGTGCTGTGGATGTATTTCAAAAGCTTGAGGAAGAGCGGGTAGATTTGATTTTTCTGGATATTCAGATGCCTGAACTGACTGGTCTGGAGTTATCCGGAATGATAGGGCAGGATGTCAGAATTATTTTTATAACTGCTTTTGAGCAGTATGCTTTGGATGGTTTTAAGGTAAATGCTTTGGATTATTTGTTGAAACCTGTCAGTTATCCGGAGTTTCTTAAAGCTGCAAATAAAGCTTTGCAGTGGTTTGAAATGAAATCTTTTGGCAAAACCAGCGTTAGGGGAGAAGAAGATAGTATATTTGTAAAATCCGATTATAAACTGTTAAAAATAGAGTTTCAAAAAATTTGTTTTATAGAAGGGTTAAAGGACTATGTGAAAATATTTCTGGAGGATGCTTCGTGTCCTGTTGTATCTTTGATTAGTATGAAATCTTTGGAAGAAACCTTGCCTTCTGCTTCCTTTATTCGGGTTCACCGTTCTTTTATTGTTAATTTAGATAAAGTTGCCGTTGTTGAACGTAACCGGATTGTTTTCGGGAAGACTTATATTCCGGTATCCGATTCTTACCGGGATAAATTTCTGGAATTTATTAATGGGAAGGTTATAAAATGATTTTTATTTTCCCGGCAGATTTGTCCATATAATGCCATATGTGCACTAAACAAGAAAAGGTTTGGCGGGGAAAGCTGTTTTTTGTACATTATTCTTTACCTTTGCGGCAAATTCAGAGGTGTATATGTCTCATTTACCAACTTTAATAACAGACCTGGCATTGATATTGGGAGCTGCCGGTTTGACAACACTTATTTTTAAACGATTGAAACAACCGTTGGTGTTAGGGTATATTGTGGCTGGTATTATTGCCGGTTCCCATATTACTTTGACGCCTTCTGTGATGGATACCGGAAATGTTCAGATTTGGGCAGATATCGGTGTTGTATTTTTGCTTTTTGCTTTAGGTCTGGAGTTTAGTTTTAAAAAACTGATGAAAGTTGGCGGAGCAGCCGTAATTGCAGCTATGACTATAATTTCGGGTATGGTAGTGTTGGGGTATATTACCGGCATTTTGATGGGATGGAAACAAATGGACAGTATTTTTCTGGGGGGGATGTTGGCAATGTCGTCCACTTCCATTATTTACAAAGCGTTTGAAGATCTTGGTTTAAGGACCCAACGTTTTACGGGATTAGTATTTGGCATATTGGTTATAGAGGATTTGGTGGCTATAGTGCTGATGGTTATGTTGTCTACGATGGCTGTGAGTAAAAATTTTGAAGGGGTGGAGATGGTATACAGTATTGGGAAGCTTTTGTTTTTTCTCTTGTTGTGGTTTTTGACAGGAATTTATATTATTCCCACTTTTTTCCGGCGCACCCGTTTATTAATGGGTGATGAAACATTATTGATTGTATCCCTCGGACTTTGTCTCTCTATGGTTGTTTTTGCTACTTATGTTGGTTTTTCGTCTGCTTTGGGGGCATTTGTAATGGGCTCAATTCTGGCAGAGACTATTGAAGCAGAGAAAATAGAGCGTCTGGTCAAGCCGGTGAAAGATCTTTTTGCTGCGATTTTTTTCGTTTCGGTTGGAATGATGGTTGATCCCGGAGTAATTGCAGAATATATATGGCCTGTGATTTTTATTACGCTGACAGTATTAATCGGACAGGCCACTTTCGGTACTTTGGGGGTGATTTTGGCGGGTCAGCCATTGAAAACTGCTTTACAGTCGGGATTTTGTCTGACTCAGGTGGGGGAATTTGCTTTTATTATAGCTGGTTTGGGTACGACCATGAAAGTGACCAGCAATTTTTTGTATCCGATAGTGGTTGCAGTTGCTGTGATTACCACTTTTCTGACTCCTTATATGATTCGGGCCGCAGGCCCTGTTTATCCTTATGTTGAAAAACATTTACCCCGTAAATGGAAGCGTTTTGTTGAGCATTATACTTCCGGTACACGAGTTGTAAACCATGAGAGTAACTGGAAAAGATTGCTGACTTCTTTGATTCGTGTTATTGTTATTTATTCTGTTATTGTCATAGCTATTCTGATTTTGTCGTTTCACACATTGGTGCCATTAATCCAGTTGTACATAACTGGTTTTTGGGGGTCTTTATTGTGTACAGTCATTATTTTGTTATTGATTTCTCCTTTTTTGAGGGCTATTGTAGCCAAGAAAAACCATTCTGCTGAGTTCCGGATTTTGTGGGAGGATGGTTATTTTAGCAGGGCATATTTGGTATCTTTGGTTTTATTCCGTTTTGTACTGGCTATTGTGTATGTGATGGTGGTGGTGATGACTTTGTTTAAGGCTTCGGTAGCATTATTGTTAGGCATTGCCTGTATTGTAGTAGCAGTGGTGTTTTATTCCCGGTATCTGAAGAAACAGTCTATACAAATTGAGCGTCATTTTTTACGAAATTTCAGGGTCCGGGAAGTGTATGCCCGGCAAGCTGGAATCCGGGTTCCTCCTCGTTTTGCCGGACATTTGTTGTCACGTGATTTACATATGGCAGATTTTGTTATTCCCGGAGAATCTTTGTGGGTGGGATATACTTTGGCAGACTTGGCGTTGGGAAGTCGCTTTGGGGTGATGGTGGTGGCCATTTTCAGAGGCCAAAGCTGTATAAATATTCCCGGCGGAAAGGAACGTCTTTATCCGCAGGACCGGGTACAGGTCATTGGAAGTGATGAACAGTTGGAACGGTTTGGAGATAAGTTGCAGGAAATGACGTTGTCTCCTTCGGATTCTGACCTTACCCAAAGTGAAGTTTGCCTGAAACAATTTGTTTTGGATACTGAATCACCATTTAACGGAAAAAGTATCCGGGAATCCGGAATTCGGGAGAGATATAAGTGTGTGGTAGTGGGTATCGAGCGTGGAACAGCGTCTTTGCGAAATCCGGATGCAGCTACCGTTTTTCAGGCTGGCGATTTGGTTTGGGTAGTTGGAGAAGAGATGAATGTATATGAATTATTAAGATAATCACAAAGAGGAAACAAGGCGGTTTCTGTAGAGAAAGAAGATAGCAATAAGGGTGGCCATCAGATCGGCAAACGGAATAGCAAGCCAGATACCTGTAAGTCCCCATTGATGGGAAAAAAGTCCTAAAGCTGGTATTAAAAATATAAATTGCCGTGAAATATTCATTGTGATGGCTTTGGGAGCTTGGCGGATGGACTGAAAATAACTGGTAACGATTACTTGTAAACCTGTCAGTGGCATAGCAATGAAAGTAAGACGTAATCCTTGTGTGCTGATTTTCAATAGTTCGGCATCGTTTGTAAAAGCTTTTACTAACCAGGGAGCTCCGATTTCTCCTGCAAGAAAACCGGTACAGGCTAAATAACTTCCTATCTGTATGGCTGTTTTTAAGGTATATTTTACGAAGTGGGTATGTCCGGTCGCATAATTGTAATTTAGCAGAGGTTGCATCCCTTGGCAGGTCCCCATAAGAAGCATTGCTATCAGGATGGAATAGCAACTGATAATACCGTATGCGCCGATAGCGTAATCTCCTCCGTAGTTTACGAGATAACGGTTCATGATAATATTTACCATACCGGTGGTGATGTTCATAATAAAAGCAGCCATTCCTATTCCAATGATACTGAGTAATATCAGTAGCTGGGGTTTGAAACAGGTGAGACTTAATTTCAAAGGTGTTGATCTGGTAAAAAAATGAATGGCTATCAGGATAGAACTAACAGACATAGATAGAACAGTGGCAATGGCTGCTCCTTCGATTCCCATATTAAAACCAAATATGAATATGGGGTCCAAAATGATATTCCCAATGACTCCTGTCAGGGTAATTGTCATGGATTTCCGGGAAAAACCTGAAGTCCTTATGGCATTGGAAAATGTAAAATTCAGGTTAGTGAGCAGGCTTCCCGGTATTAGTATATTTAGATAATTACGGGCATAAGGAATGGTCTGTTCACTTCCGCCAAATGCGGATAAAATGTTGTCCAGGTAAGAAAATGAAAGGATAATAAGAATGCCAGAAAGAATCAGATTCAGAATAACAGCATTGCCTAATATTTTACAGGCAAGCCGGAGATTGCCCAGAGAAATTGCTGTTGGGATACGTATTGCTACTCCCACTCCGGTTAGTGTACCAACTGTTCCTAAAAGAGAAACATAGGGTAACGTCAAAGCTAATCCGCAGATTGCCAATGAGCCTGCACCCTGGCCAATAAATATCCGGTCGACAATATTATAGAGTGCTAATACTACCATATTAATCATTGCAGGATAAGTATAACTTTTTAAAAGTTTACGTATACCCTGATAGTCATTCATATGATTGGGCAAATCAGCTTTCACATTTTAGATTTAGCACTTGAATTTACAAAGGTAATAAATTTTCGTTTATGGGATTAAAAAAGAAAATTCTGTTTCTTTGGTGAATGACTGCTGTATTCATATTTATAAAAGGGAGAAAGGCAGGAATTTGTCTTTCATTGCGGGTTTTGTTATTTAAAATTTGTGAATGTAGTCAGAAAGATTAACTTTGCTAATTCCCTATGTGGTTGCCTTTTAAATATTTTGTACCTATAGGGAGTCCGAATTTATTTTTTGTAAAAGATGAAGAAGAGCATATTATTTATACTCCTGTTGTTGGGTATATGGGCATTGGGTTTGTCAAAAGAGAATTCTTTTTCTCAAAAAGTTATTCTTCAGTTATTAAAATTAGTACGGCAATATCCTCAGGAGAAAGTTTACCTGCAAACTGACCGGGATCATTATGAGGCGGGTGATAAAATATGGTTCAGAGCATTTCTGACTGATGCTTATACTCATATTCCTTCTGAATTGAGTCGTTTTGTTTACGTTGAGTTACGCGATAGGCAGGATAGTTTGTATTGCCGGTTAAAGATTCCTTTCCGGGATTCTGTTTTTTCGGGGTTTGTGCCTTTGTCTGATAAATTAGCTCAAGGGGATTATTTTTTGCGGGCATATTCTTACTGGATGCAGAATACCGGGGATGATTTTATTTTCCGAAAAAAAATCAGGGTTATCAATCCGCAATCATCTAAGGTGCAGGTTGCGATTACCTGGGAAAAGACTGATGAGGCTTATGTTGCTGACATTCGCTTCCATAATAGTCGGAATGAATCGTATGACAAAGTATGGGTTGATTATGTTTTGGGAGGAAAAACAAAGATTGTTCGTACTGATGACCGGGGGAGTTTCCGGATAAATCTGGATTCTCTTAATTTTGGCGAGAAAGTTTTGGTACGTTTTAAGGATGAGGAGCCTTTTAAATATGAGCAAACCATTTATCTGCCTGACCCCGGAAAAGATTTTATCGTATCCTTTCTGCCTGAAGGCGGAAATTTACTTGAGGGTTGTCAGCAAACAGTGGCTATGAAGGTAATTGGTCCAGACGGATTATCGCGTGAAGTGAGCGGTATGATTATGAACGATAAGAATGAACAAGTTGCTTATGTTCAGACGGTTCATAAAGGGATGGGTGCTTTTAATCTGACGGCAGAACCTGGGCGGCATTATTATGGTTTGTTTTCGATGGAAGGCGGTAAACAAAAACGATTTGATTTACCGGATGCCGTTGCGAGTGGAATCGGACTGAAGTTAGTGATAAATGCTGATATGGTTGGATATGTAGTTATGGCTACTGACAATTTTCCTGAAATAGAGAATCTTTATGTTTTGGTACACGCCAAAGGAGTGCCTGTCATGTGCTATCCTGTTCAAGCCGGGGTTAAAGGACGGTTGCGGGTGGAGGATTTGCCTGAAGGCATATTGCATTTTTTATTAATAGACGATAAAAATAATGTATATAGTGAACGGGTATGTCTGATATATAAAAAAGAACGTTCTGAAATTGTGGTTACAACGACGAAACCGGATTATTTTATTCGGGAGCAGGTAGAGTTGGAAGTGCAAGTAATGGCTGATAGTCTGCATAGTAAACGGGGTTCCTTCTCTATAGCTGTGACGGATGACGCACAAGTGGAACAGGATTCCTTACAAGGACATATTTTATCTTATTTTTTACTGAGTTCTGATTTAAAAGGCTATATAGAGGACCCTGCCTTTTATTTTAAGAACCATAGGGTAACGACTATGCGTCTATTGGATTTATTGATGCTGACCCAGGGATGGAGTCGTTTTAAAATGCCGGATGTCTTGCAGGAACGTTACGATACATTGAATTATTACATGGAGCGCGGACAGGCCATTTCCGGTAAGGTAAAAAATTTCTGGGGTAAGGATGCTTCTGAAGCTAATCTGATTCTTTTGTCAAATACGGGACTGGTTCAGATTGTTCATGCGGATACTAACGGACGCTTTATGATAGACGGAATCGCTTTTCCGGATAGTACAAGATTTATGTTGCAGGGAAAAAGTAAACGTGGGCGGCGTAGTGTAGAGGTACAGGTAGACCAGGATCATTTTATGTCCCCTTCTGTCAGGATTCCGTTTGACCCTAACGAAATGGCAAGGGAGGATGACTTTTATAAGCGTTTTACCAAAGATTATTATTATGAAAACGGAGTCAAGGTATATATTTTAGATGAAGCAATCGTAAAGCGTAAGCCTGTGCGTAAAGTGTATTCTTTTTATGACCATGTGTCAGATTATGCTCTTGATTCGGCAAAATTGGCTTCTATGCATGACTGGGACATGAGGAGAGTATTGCAGGAATTGCCTGGAATAGAGGCCTATGGGGATTCTGTGCAGCGTTTCGGAAGAACCTTGTTGCTGGTAGTTAATGATTTCGAGACGGATTTTGAAGATGTTCTGCTGATGAAACCGGAAGATTTACTTAGCATTAATTATATTCGTCCGCCAATGTCTGTTAATTTTTGGGGTAATGCTGGTGAAAACGGAGTGATAGCCATTACCACTAATCCTAATTTTGTGCGGCGGGAAATACCGCGTCCTAATATGGTTAATTTTTCTTTATTGGGCTATCAGAAGAAAGCTGAATTTTATACACCCCGGTATGATGTAGATTCTATTCGGTTGGCATTGCAAGACACTCCGGACAAAAGACCGACTATTTACTGGAATCCCGGGGTCTGCACGGATAAAGAAGGGAAAGCTCGTTGTACTTTTACCACTTCCGATAGTTTTGGGCCTTATACAGTGATTATGGAGGGCATTCTGGAGGATGGGACCATATGCCGGGGAGAGAAAAAAATTAAACTAAAGTCATTATAATCTTCCGCTTTGCATCAGAACTATATGAAAAAAATGTTTACATTGCGCTCCCTTTCTTAGTAAGGGGAGTTTAGGGGCAAAGATTGGCTGACTTGGGAAAATTTTGCCGTCTCCGCCCCTTTTCTCCTTTTTGGCTTTTGTTGCCGTTTCAAAAATATAGGATTGTTTCTAAAAAGTACCGGAAAAAATCTTCTTTTTTCTACCCTTGCCTGTCAATCAATGGTCTTATTTTATTTTCAGCCAATAGCCTCTTTTGGATTCTGTCTGGATGGTTATGTTTTCTACGTCATTAAATAGTTGTTTCAGCCGGGAAATCACTTTGGTCAATTGTGCATCCAGGTTCACCTGCGTATTTCCCCAGCCTATTTCGAGAAGGGTGTCCCTTTGCGTTAACCGGTTTACATTCCGGCACAATGCTTGTAAAACTTTTCCGTGTATGGGGGTTAAGACGATACATTCTCCTTGTTTGTTTAGTTCAAAATTAAACGGGTCAAAAGTGATATCCTGAGTCAAATGCTGGATTCTGCAAACTTCTGTTTCGTTGATTTGTTTTATCTGCCGGATCAGTGTTGCCGGACTATAGTCTTTAATGATGTAGCATTTAGCACCATGGTCAAGTCCTGTCTGTAAATCTTGTTCTTTTGTTAAAGAACTATACATTACGATAGGAGTATGCAGATCAATGCTTAGAATCAATTGAGCGACTTCCAGACCTGTAAGTTCCGGCATATCTACGTCCAGAATAACGAGGTCAGGATGGGTTTGCTGAAATTTTTTCCATGCTGTTCTGCCATCATTAGCTTCAATGACTTCCCAGCCCTCTTTTTCTATTTCCTGCTTAATTTCTATTCTTGCCAGCTCGTCATCTTCAGCACATAATATTCTCAATGGTCTCATATACAGGGAAATTTGATAGTGAATACCGTTCCTTGTTCCTGAATGCTCTTAATAGTGATGCTTCCTTTGTATGCGTCTGTTACTTTTTTGATAAAAGCCAGCCCCAGACCGAAACCGGTTTTACTATATGTGCGCTTGTCTTCAATGCGGTAGAATTGCCGGAATATCCGGTTGAATGCTTTAGAGGGAATGCCAATGCCATTGTCTTCGACCCGTAATATCCAGTTTCCGGCTTCTTTTTCGAAATATATCCGGACTTCCGGTTTGGGGTTTTTGTTGTATTTTATGCCATTATCTATAAGATTAGCTACAACACAACTGAAATAGACATTGTCCAGAAGCGGTTGGTTGATGTCTTCTCTGATTTGATAATCTATCCGGGCATGCTTTTTCAATAAACGGAACATACTGACGGTTGTTTCTAGTTCTTGCCGGATGTCAATAGGTGTTCTTTCTATTTTCAGCTCATCTTGCTTTAAGGCGAAAAGCATCATTTCCGTCACATCGGATATTTTCAGTAAACGGGCATGTATCAGTTCCAGAATTTTTTTATCACTTGGTTTTTCTTGGATGATCCAGTCATGAGTTATGTTGATGAGTGTTGCTAACGGTTTGCGCAGTTCGTGCTCTAAATGTGCGATTCCCATGGATTGTATTTTTGCCGTTTGCAATTTATTCTTGGTCATTTGCAATTGCCACAGCAGACATCCGGTGAAACTGCCTAAAAAAATGAATTCTAAAATCAAATGCCAAAATGTATCGTGGAAAAAAGGAGGTTTATGGAAAAGGGCAACGATTGTATGTTTATATTCATAGCCGACTTTTACAGGGTTGGTGCGGACAGTCCGGTGTGTTGACTGAGCATGGGTTTGAAGAATTGTTTCATCAATTTCATTTTTTAGATATAATACCGGAGTATCGGTGATTCCTTGACGGGACAGTTGTTGTTTGTAAATAGAGTCCAAACGTTGAAGATTTAATAATTGATTCTTATATAAATGGTCGTATAATACTTGTTGAAGCATAAAATGAAATTCAGTTGGAGAAGAAATATGAACGCTGGTATCTTTCCAGTGAAATATGTGATTGTCTAACATGCTGCAATTAAATGTATGTTGCGGATACATAAATTCAGCGTCTAAAAAGTCGTTGATGGACCTTTGTAATAGAGAAGAACTCTTTTCTTGGAATTCATGCAATTTGGTGTTTCTCATACTGTTTAGCCAGGAAACTTGGAGTAGCATAATAGCCGTTAATAAAAATATGGAAATTCCCCCTATGATTTTCATATTGTTTTGTTTTTAGCACGGATGGTAAAAATAGAAGATTTTCTTTAGGGGCAAAGATATATATCTTTTTATGTTTGCGACAGAAAATAAAACTGATTTTAACATTAGTTGAAATAACTATTGTGCAGCTAGGAGTGTTATGGTTAAATATAACCATATCTGAAACATCAGAATAGAACAATTTGTTTTTGTACTGATGCTTTGGCCCAAACAGAGTCCTCTAAAACGCCTGCTCAATGATTTATTTTAGGTATAATTTTTAGCATGAATTTAGCAATAAACTTATATACAAATATTTCAGAATCTGCTAAACTTTTTTTTATTAGGCATAATATTAGGAATAGGTGTCATATTTTTCAAAATCAAGTTTATTTTATTAAAAATGAGAATAACTTTGCAAAAATGAAAAAGAAGGTATGTGCGTACTTTTTTGAAACACTATTTTTTGTATGGAGGATAATAAGAAGTTAATTGAGGGGATAAATTGTAAAACCAAGAGAGCGTGGGAAGAGTTTTACAAAACCTATTATGTATCTTTGTGTAATCACGTATATCGTATCTTGTTGGATGAAGAGATTGCTACGGATATCGTACAAGAAATATTTTTAAAGATTTGGGATTCAAAGCTTGTTTTTGAGAATGAAAGAGCCTTAATCAGTTATTTGTATCGGGCGGGGACTAATAATTCATTAAAATATTTGCGGTCACAGAATACGGAGCAGGAGAGATTAAAAAGGTGGTATGATATTGAGCAGGAGATGACCGAGGATGATTTTTCAAGTGTTGTCAGAGAAGAGGTGTTGCGCAAACTGCTTCTTTTAATAGACCAATTACCGGCGGAGAGACGGAAAATCATATTGATGAGTATGGAAAATATGAGTGGGGAGGAGATTGCCCAAAAATTAGGGGTTACTATTCATACTGTAAAACAACAAAAATACAGAGCGTATAAATTTATAAAAGAGCAGTTGGGAGAGCATTGGATTATTGCCCTCTATTTTTTCTTATAATTTTTGTTTTTTTCTGTTATACTTTTTTTCTTTTTTGGATTCTATATACAAACAAGTTATATGGAGCGTAACAGATTTACAGTATTTGAAGTTGTAGAGGAAATTATCCGGAACTTTTTTAACGAAAATGATGAAGAAAAGAAAGAAGAGTTTCAGATGTTGCTCAATGAGCCTGCTTTGTTAAATAATGGGAAAGAATTAGCCGACCGCAAACAAGTGATTGCCTGGTTGAAAGAACCTGCCCGTTTTTCTTCTCAAAAAGCATATAATGAGTTTAAGGTATATGTGCGTGAGCAACGGCTTCAAATCTGGAGAAAACGGATGAGGTATGTTGCTGCTGTTTTGGTGTTGCCGTTTTTAGTAGGAGGAATTTATTATTGGCATACCATTCATTCCGGGGAAAAGGGTCAAGAAATTCAATTAATACATCCTATTGCTTTTAAAGCATCTATTGAGTTGAACGATGGAAAACAGGTGTATTTGGGGGTTGAAGAGGGGAAAATAACCTTGAGTGATCAAACGGAAATCATTCGGAATCAAAAACAAGTTGTGTACAAGGCTTCTGATTTGTCGGATGTGCATGAAGTGATTTATCATGAACTTTGTGTACCTAAAGGGGGAGAGTATGTATTGATTTTGTCGGATAGTACTAAAGTTTGGATTAATGCCGATTCAAAATTACGATATCCGGTTCAATTTTGCGGAAAAGAACGGGAAGTATTTTTACTTGAAGGCGAGGCTTATTTCGAGGTGTCCAAAAATCATGAAAAACCTTTTTTAGTACGTACTTCACATGGAACCGTGAAGGTATTGGGGACGGAATTTAATGTGCGAAGTTATGAAGGCGAGGAGTGTGTGATAACAACATTAGTCAACGGTTCCGTTCAGTTTAAAAGTGCTCAGGAGCCTGAATGCAATACTGTTTTATGTCCCGGTTATCAACTTATAGCTGGTGCTTCTGCAGAGGATTGGATTATTCAGCAGGTAAATCTGAAAGAGTATGTAAGCTGGAAAGAAGGATTGTACATATTCAATAATATGACATTAGAGGAGTTGATGAAAACGGTGGAGCGTAATTATGATGTAACCGTATTTTTCGCAAATGAAGCGTGTAAACTTTTGCGTTTTTCGGGAGATTTGAAAAAATATGATGATGTCCGGAATTTTTTGCGTTACATAGAGGTGGGTGGAGACGTCCGGTTTGTTGTTAAGAATCGTGAAATTACGATATATGAAAAGGGAGCCCTTGGCCCGGGTACTCCCTGTTTCGCTTGTGAATAATTACTTGGAATAATTAAACTTTCAAATTTATGAAAAAAAATAGAATTAACGGGCGTGATGTTCCCATTTGTATTTTAAAAAAAACATTTCTGGCTGCCGGATTAACTTTTTTATTTATAGTTCTTTTGAATGTAACCATTTGTAAAGCAGCTGTTTCATACGAATATAGAGTTTCTTTGCAGATGCAAAATGTGTCTTTGGAAAAAGTGATTTTGGAATTGCGCGAGCAAACAGGGATTCGTTTTTTTTACAGTATTGATAAAATTAAGTCTATAGAGAGAGTTTCTGTAGATGCCAAAAACGAGACCTTGAAGAATGTGTTAAGTTGTTTATTGTCAGGAACAGGACTTACTTATACTCTTTTAGATGAAGTGGTGGTGATTAAGGATGAAGGCGAGGTGATTGTTAAGGATTCATTACCCAAGACTCTCATTCAAGGAGTTGTGAAAGATAAGGATGGAGGTACTTTGCCGGGGGTATCGGTTACGGTTAAGGGAACTTCAGTCGGTGTGGCAACGGACGTTAAAGGTACGTTTACTTTACAAGTTCCTTCTTCAGATCGGGTTGTGCTGGTTTTTTCTTTTGTGGGTATGAAAGTGAAAGAAGTTCCTTATAAAGGAGAAAAGTCGTTGGAGGTTTTTTTGGAGGAGGAAATTCAGAACATTGACGAGGTAGTTGTTACTGGTTATCAAGTGATAGACAAGCGTAATCTGACGAGTGCTATTTCTACAGTAAAAGCAGAGGAACTGGATCGGATGGGAGCGTTGACGATTGACCAGATGCTGGAGGGGAAGGCTCCCGGGTTGATGATTATGAATATAAGCGCACAGCCTGGAGCGGCTACGAAGATGAGGGTGCGTGCCGGAGCTACTTTCACGGGTACCCGTGAGCCATTGTGGGTTATTGACGGTGTTATTTATGAAGATCCTGTTCCTTTGACTCCGGCAGAAATCAACAGTTTGGATAATGTGAATTTGATTGGTAATGCCATCACAGGTTTAAATCCTCAGGATATAGCCCAGATTGATATTTTGAAAGATGCTTCTGCCACGGCTATTTATGGTACCAGGGCGGCGAACGGGGTTATCGTCGTGACCACAAAACGTGGGAAGAGCGGTTCTTTGGCTCTCAATTATAGCGGTTCTGTCAGTGTGGTGAATCGTCCGCGTTATTCGGATCTTAATTTGATGAATTCCAGAGAGCGTATAGATGTTTCGAGAGAAATTGCCAAAAGGAATTTGTATTATCCTTCTCAAATTCATCAGTTTGTGGGGTATGAAGGGGTGTTGAAAAAATATTATTTCCGTGAGATTGATTATGCACAATTTCAAAAGGAGGTTGCAAGATTGGAAACGTTGAATGAGGATTGGTTCGGAGAGCTTTACCGGGTAGCTTTTACGCATGCGCATTCGGTTAATTTGTCCGGGGGTAATGAAAAGATGCGGGTTTATGCGGGTTTGAGTTATGATAATCAACGTGGAACGGAGCTCAATGTTGGGTTGTATCGTGTCAGTGGTCGTATTAACGGGGATTTTAATTTGAGGAAAAATGTGTTGATTTCTATTGGTTTGAGCGGGAGTTCTCAAAAAGCAAAATACAATCATTCGGCGTATTCGGCTTTTAATGAGGCATATAATATGAGCCGTGCCGTACCTGCACGCGATGAAAATGGTGATTTATATTATATTGACCGGATATCCATTCAGAATATGACGGGTGATTATCGTTATGTAAAGTACAATATCCTGAATGAGCTTGCTAATTCGGGGCGCACGGTGTATAACAGGGATTTTAATGTACGGGCTTCTGTTGACTGGGAAATTATCCGGGGATTGAAGATTCGGAGTCAATTTTCTTTTCGGAACACTACGAATTCTTCCGAGGAGTGGATTGGCGGGGACACATATTATATGTCAATGTGGCGTTCTATAGGTGATGATGCTAACGAAAAGAGTCAAAAAGGGACGGTTGTGCCTTTCGGGGGATTGTATTCCAGTGGTATGGTACTTTCGGATGCAACCTCCGTTTCAACTCAGATTAATTATAATAAGTCTTTGGGAGAGCGGCATTTTTTTAATTTGAATATCGGTCAGGAAGCTTCATCTACTATTTACAAAGGAACGGAAGGTTGGATGGCTCCCGGTTATAATCATGAGCAGGGGAGATCGTTTATAAAGATTCCGACTTTTTTTATGCCGGATATTGATAAATTGGATTATCCTTATATGCTTCGCTGGTTGACAGCGGAAGGGATTGGTGGAACTAATGTTTATCCCAAAATTACGGATCGCGTGAAGAACGTGATGTCGATGTTCGCTATTTTTAATTATTCGTTTGAGAACAGGTATATTTTGAATTTTAATATTCGAAGTGACGGTTCTAACCAGTTCGGCCAATATGAGCGTTATAAATTCAGACCGGCATGGTCAACTTCCTTGCGTTGGAATTTGCATAGTGAACCTTTTATCCGGAATATGTCGATGGCGTTTATGGATGAGTTGGCTATCCGTTTGTCTTATGGTTTCCGGGGAAATCCGCCTTCGGCTTCGCCTTATCTGACGATTTTGAATTACGGGCAAAGTAATACTGATGTTGCTCCTGAGTATGTGTCCGAACTTGCCTCCTTTCCGAATGCTAATTTGAAATGGGAACGTACCAAAACGTTTAATGTCGGGTTGAATCACTCTTGGCTGGGCGGTCGTATTAGCGGGGCTTTGGATTACGGGTATTCGAAGAGCATTGATTTGTTGATAAGTCGTCCTGTTTCTTTGGTTAACGGAGCTCCTTCTCAGTTGTATAACGGAGGTTCGAAGGAAGACCATACTTTCGAGTTTAATATTATGACTCAAAATATTAAAACGAAGAATTTTCAATGGAATATGAATTTTAATATTACTCGTGTGAAGGAGAAAATTCTGGATGGTATTAACGAGGATGTAACTTTCACTACAGTAGAGAGTTTTTTGGATGGTACGATTCATATGAAGGGTTTCCCGATAGACGGTTTTTATTCTTATCGTTTCGGGGGATTGGATTCCAAAGGTTTGCCGACGTTTGAAGGGATGGTTGGAGATAAGAATCTTACGAACCGGGATGGTTATTGGGATACGCGGACGATATACGCTCAATTGCAAAAGGCTTTGGTGTATGAGGGGAGTCGGTTGCCTTTATTTTACGGAGGGTTCGGGACAGAATTTAAATATAAAAATTTGAGATTATCTGCAAGTTTCACCTATAAGATTGGTCAGAAGGTCCGTTTGTTGGAAATGTATGGTGGAAATCAAACGATGCCGTTGCCGGAGCAGAATATGTCGGGCGAGTTTAACAGGAGATGGCGTCAGCCTGGGGATGAGGCACACACAAATATTCCGGCTTTGTCTAATGAACTTCTGACTCCGTCACATACCTGGGAAGAAGAAGTGTCCCCTTATGTTCTTCCTTGGGGAAGGTCTTATTGGTGGGCTTATGACTTGAGTAATGTGCGAACGGCTAAGGGAGATTATATCCGGTGGCAGCTTTTGACACTGAATTATGATTTGCCTGACCGTCATTTGAAACGATTGGGTGTTTCTAATATGCGTTTTGGTTTTCAGGTTCAGAATCTCGGATACCTGACTTTTGATAAGAAGTTGAAAGGGAAAGACCCGGAGCAGGTAAGGTCTGTGGGAATGCCGGTGTTACCTTCTTATAATTTTAGCCTTGGTTTTAGTTTTTAATGTATTTATGTTGAAATTATGAAAACAATCAACCTGTATCTTTTTCTTTTGACAATTATATTGGCCGGATGTAACGGTTTTTTGGATGAGGCGTCACAAGACCAGATTCGACCGAATAAGGCCGAACATCTTGCTTCTCTTGTTTTGAATGAATGTACGTTGACTCATCCTTATTTTTATGGGGCAAGCCATATGACGGATGATATTTCCGAGAATATGCGCACTCCGACGAGCAGAAAAAGGAATTATAAAACTGTTTATACCTGGAAGAAAGAGATAGAACTTGACGATTACGGTGCTCAGATTGGGACGAATGTGGCTTGGGGAAATTTATATCGTTCGATTGCTATTTTGAATGACGTGTTGATTAGTTGTGAAGATATCAATGATAATGAGAGGGAATTGGCTTTTGTGAGGGGAGAGGCTTATTTTTTACGGGCTTTGGCATATTTTGATTTGGTGAATTTGTATGCCTTGCCTTATGAGCCGGAAAAGGTTAAGGGGCAATTGGGCGTTGCTATCCGTTTGGATCATGGGGTGGAACGGTTTTATACCCGGAATAGTCTGGAGGATTGTTACAATTTGATTGAGCGTGATTTGGCTTTAGGGAAGTCCGAGTTGGAGAAGTCCGGGTTAGAGAAGTCCTTGTGGCATCCGTCGGTGAATGCATGTAACTTGTTGATGTCGCGGGTGAAATTGTTTCGTCATGAATGGCAGGCTGCAGCAGATTATGCTGATTCGGTTACGACGAAAGTGGGAATGACTAAGATGTTGGATTCCATGAAGTTTGTAGAGCCGTCCAATAGTGAGATTATTTATTCTTTTATGTATGACCGGAAAGCTTTAAGTATTGAAAATATGGAGAATACCGGTTTCGTTGTCAGTGAGAACCTACTTTCTTGTTATGAGCAGGATAATGATATTCGTTTTCGGTGCTTTTTTGTTATGCGGGGTGATTCCCGGCAAAGGTATTATTATCCGAGAAAGTTTGAATCTGATTTCACTTCTCTTGGCGGGTTCAATATGCGGGTTGCCGAGGCATGGCTTAACAAGGCGGAGGCTTGTGTCCGGTTAGGGGATGTTAATGGTGCTCGTTTGGCAGTGAAGCGGGTGGTTGATTATCGGTACCGGCGTCCTGGAGATGTGACGATTCCTTTTAATCAGGATGAGCTTCTGCAATTTATATTCGATGAAAGAAGGAGGGAATTCTGTTTTGAAAGTTATTTCCGTTGGAATGATTTGAGAAGGATGGGTGAGGAATACAGGCCAGAGATTAAACACGTATTTACCTATGTTAATGACAATGAGATAAGGGAGGGACAGGAAAGTTACCGTTTACTGAAGAATGATCCCAATTACGTTTTGTCTATTCCTCTTGCGGAACGTGAGAATAATCCGTTGATTATTAATAATGACCGTATGGAGAAATTGCCTGAATAATCTTTTTGTTTTTAATTGAAAATTACTACGATGAATAGGACGAGTATTATTTTAGCTATTAGCATGTTATTGTTTTGTTGTATAGCTTGTGAAGACGAGGATGAGTTGTCGCCTTCGGGGTTGGATACAGACCGGGTGCAGGACTTGCTGGATTGGTCAAATCCCGTTGTCAAGAAGTATTACAGGGATTATGGTGTGGCCTTGATGACGGATTTTGATGAAAATCTGGATATAAAGTTTAATTTTTATGAGAGTTGGGCCAATAGTTTCTGGAAGAAAATGGAGATTGGGAAAATGGAGCGAAAATCAGAATGCGATTCGGCGATAACGGTGCTTGATACGGCAGTTTTTCGATATTTCAAAGATGAGCTGGAGTTTCAGGGTGAAGTGTATCATTCTGATTTTAAAAAGAAATATTTTCCCAATAAAATATTGATAACAAATAAGTTGATTGTAGGTAGCGATGTGAGTGGCCTGATTATGCAGACGGTAAACAGGCCGAGTAAGACGGGGGTTGGTTCTACTTTTTGCCAGAGTAATGACAATGCGATAGTAGTTAATCTGGAATCTGGAATGCTGAATATTTCGCCGGAGAAGTTTGAGCAAGTGACAAAAGCTATTTTATACGTGATGATTGTTTATGCTTTTGATAAGTATGATTTGTATAGTATGGTTCCTGATGCTTTTTACGAGTTCAGTAAACCGTATTATGGCAAACGCATATATCAGCTTCAGGAAGAGGCCGGAGAAGAGAAATCGCATGCTGTTGCCCGAAGTGAGTGGGTTGAAACTTATCACATGATTGCAACGAGTGTGGCACCGACGGATAACATGAATGGTATGCTTGCCGAATCTTCTATTCCCGATGCAAGAAGAGATGTTTGTATTTGTATAGACCATTTGATAAATCCGGAAACAATAGATGGTGCCCGTGTAGAAACGGAGAATGCTCCTTTCGTTTACCAGTTGTCACCTCAATGTTCCATTAAGATGTGGTATATTGCTCAGACGCTGATAAAGTTGGGAATAGATGTAATGGCCATTTCCCCGGATCCTAATTTCAGGAAATTTATATCTACAAGAACGCAGGAGGATATTGATGATTTAACCAATAATTTGTTGTAAGCCATGATTAGGATGAAGAGTACCTATTTATTTTTCTGGTTGAGTTTTTTGTTAATAGCTTGTCAGGAGACTCCGGAGTTTCCCGACCCAAAGTTTGACTCGACGGATACGCGGATTTATGAGGTGAGACGCGACACGGCGGATTTTGTGAGTCTGGAGTGTTTTATTGATGTACCGAATGGTATTGACCGGATTGAAATTTTGGAGGGGCGTAGTTATGAGGTGCTGAAAGTGTTGGAAGAGTATAGGGGGATGAAGGAGTTGGAGTTCAATTATCAGGTAGATATCAGTGATGTTGTGCGCGATTCTTCACTGGCTTATATTGTTAAAGTTTATGATTTAAAATATCGAACGTATAATAAGGCTTTTATGGTGCGGGTAAAGAGGTTTTCCGCTCCGGAGATTATTTTAGAAGGAGGGGAAATAATTGCGACGGATGTAGATGCTTTTTCTATACGGGCGACTTTGATGACGGGAATGATTCCGATTCGCCAGGTGCGTCTTACGGTTGATGGTGAAAGGTTAGAGCTTCCGGCAGTGGAGGATGATGTGACCGAATATCAGTTGAATTATCGTTTGCCATTACGCCGTCAGAAAGAGTATTCCGTGCAGATTTTACTGGAAGATATGGATGGAAGGCGAACGACGAAAACCATAAAGATTTTTAAAGTTCGTGAAATGGAGAAACCAGTCAAGATTCTTTGTGGAGGCCGGATGTCGTATGAGGTTCTTTTGGAGTATGATGAGCAAAATCGCATAAGTTTGATTGATGTTTTGAACCATTATAAATTCCAGATTGTGTATGATGAAATCAAAGGAAAAGAAGTGATTCGGAGTATTTCTCAAAGTGGTTATGACCTGGAAAATCCGGATTATATCAGTTATGTTTTTAATTATGATACGGCGGGGATATTGCAAAACGTAACCGAGGCGTGGGGTTCGGCAATGACTTATCATATCGGTCAGTGTTTGTATGATAAAGAGAAGTTAAATGGATTTGTGGCTGGAGCTGTTGTTGTTACTCAGATAGCGTATGAGGATATAGCCGGAATTGGTGAGGTTATGTCAGAGGTTTGGGGGACTGCATTTGCGACGACACAGGAGAAAGATCGTATTCGGGCGACAGATTTTCAAACGATGAAGATTCCGACTTATTTGAAGCAATTGCCTTATTCTCTGTTTGTTCCTTTTAAGGTGGGAATTTTGTTCCAGGACGTTTTTTTGAGTCCGTATGTGTATTTGAAGATGGTGAAGTATTTGGATTCTTCTGTTGTTCTGAATAATTTTTCTTACAAGACGGATGAAGAAGGGCGTTTGTCCTCGCTGACCAGAACTTCTGTCGGTGCCGGAAGTGACGGTCGTGCTATTGTATATGATTATCAGTTTGTGTATAAAGACACTGTTTTGCCGGAGAATTAAGTTTAAAAAATAATAACTATGAAAGACAGGATTAGCTGTATAAAAATCTTTTTGTTGCTTTTATTCTTCGGATGGAGTGGAGTGACGATGGGCATACCGGCCAAGAGAGGGGTGTGTCATAAGGTATTGCCGGATGGTACGACTTTATCCATTCGTATGTACGGGGATGAACGATTTCATTACCTGACCACGCTTGATGGTTATGTGATTGCTCAAAAAGAAGATGGTTTTTATTATTACGTTGATTTTTCTTCTACTGGAGCGAGGGTGCTTAGTGATGTACGGGTTAATGACTATGGAAGGCGTGATGCCCTGGAGACTACTTTTTTGAGGAAACGTTCAAAGGGAATTCCTGCAAGTTTCAGGGCGCGTGCGAAGATGCAAAATGCGGAACGGGAACGAAAGGATATTCAGAAGGTTTTTGTTGCCAAGGGAAGCCCAAAAGCTTTGGTGGTGTTGGTTGAATTTGAGGATGTTAAATTTCAAACATCTTCTCCTCAACAAGCTTTTAATGATTTACTCAATCAGAAAGGATATAGTGCCAATGGAGGCACAGGGAGTGTGCGGGATTATTATCGGGATAACTCATACGGGCAGTTTGACCCCGAATTTGTAGTTGTTGGGCCTTACAATTTAGGCAAGCCGATGGCGTATTACGGAAAGAACGATGCATATGGTAATGATGTGCGCATGGAGGACTTTGTCAAGGATGCTTGCCAAAAAGTTGTGGATAACGGGGTTTCGTTAAAACAATTTGATACCGATGGAGACGGGATTTTAGATAATGTTTTTATCTATTATGCCGGTTATAATGAAGCGGAATTAGGACCGGATGAGTCGATTTGGCCTCATCGTGCTTCCATCGTCTTGTATCACCATACAGTGGACGGGATGATATTGGCCGATTATGCATGTACCTCAGAACTTCAGGGGAATTCAGGAAATCGGATGGCGGGTATTGGGACGTTCTGTCATGAATTCGGGCATGTTGTCGGTTTGATGGATGCTTATGATACGGATTATGATGAAAATGGAGAGGGGCCGGGTTTGTACGAACTTTCTTTGATGTCATCGGGAAATTATAATAATGGCGGATGTACCCCTCCGTGTCTTACTGCCGTGGAGCGTATGATGGCAGGATGGCTGGAGCCGGAGGAGTTGACCAGGGCTGGTAGTTACAATCTTGTCCCGATTAGTGAGAATAAGGCTTATTTTTATACAACGGATACAGATGGGGAGATTTTCATATTGGAATATCGTGACCAAAAGGGGTGGGATGCATTTATTAAAGGAGCGGGATTATTGATATATCAGGTTGACCGTTCGGATAATTGGGTGAATGGCGTCAAGGCGAAAGAACGTTGGTTTCAGAATACAATTAATTGTATTAAAGCGCATCCATGCATGAGGATTATTCCGGCAAATGGTGTTGTTGAGGCATCTCTTAGCAGTCCGGGGATGTTTTATCCTGGTTCGTTGAGTAAGACGGAGGCTCAGCCGAAACCTTGGTCTGGCATTGAGTTAGGGAAAGGCTTGTCTAATATCAGTCAACGCGGGAATGAAATTTCATTTGACTTTTATTTAGCGGAATCAGTGGGGTTGACAGGTGTGGTTACGGATATGAAAGGAGAACTTCTGTCGGGGGTTCGCATTGTGTTGAAAGCAGTAGAAGAGGTTGTGAAGAGCACCGTTCCTTTTGTTGAATATGCAAGAAGTGCCCAGGGCGGAAATTTCGAGACGATTACAGATTCCCGTGGGAATTATACGATTAAGAATTTACCCGCGGGAAAATATGTGGTTGAAGCGGAAAAGGAGGGTTTTGCTCCTTTTAGCACGGTGAAGGACATGATATTGACCGATAGTCGTTTAGATATAGAACTCCAAACTCCTGCTGAGGAACGTGCGATGAAGTTATCTCAGAATAAAGATGAGGTGATTATCGGGTCCATACGTAATGCTTCGGGAGCAGGCCCGCTTTATGTCGTGCATCACTGGACGGCAGAGGAGTTAAAGGAATATGAGAATTGCAGTTTGAAGTGGGTGGATTTGGATGTATCGAAAGCTGCCGGTCTGGAACTTAAGGTTTGGTTTGATGATGCTTGTGTGTTGACAAAGTCGTTGGAGCATTTTGTTTACGGACGGTTAAACCGAATTTATCTGGAGGATGCTGCTGTTGTGATTCCGGCAGGTAAAACTTTAAAAGTGGGTGTGCGTGCCACAGGTGAAACTAATGAGATAGAGATTCCGATTACTTTGTCCCGTTCTCCTCAGGGAGGCATGTTGAGTATTAATGGGACATCGTGGGAAACGCAGGAGGGATGTATGATTTTGTCTGCCTGGTTGTTGGAATCGGTTTGGTCGACAGGGGTAGAATTGGACCAGAAAGAGGTGACTGTGGGAATTTTGGATACGGTGAGGTTAAGTGCAAAAGTTCTTCCGGAGAATGTTACCAATAATGCGGTGGTATGGAGCAGTTCTGATGAGCAGATTGTTAAAGTAACGGAGAAAGGGGAAGTTATCGGATTGACCGAGGGTGTGGCTACGGTTACGGCAACAGCAGCAGATGGGAAAAGCAAGATAACGTGTAGCGTGACTGTTGTGCAGGATTTTGTTCAATTGAAAGATTTTATGATTGGACAAAGGGAAGTGCGGTTGGTTTGGGAGGATAATAAAGAGATATTGAATTGGAAAGTTAGGTATAAACAGCAGAAAGATAATAATTTCCGTGTTCTTGAATCAGATACGACGTTTTGTATTATCAATCAGTTGATACCGGGAATGGCGTACGATGTGGAGCTTGTGGCTCAATCGGGGGATGTGGAGACCGGGGTGTTGGTGAGCAGGAGTTTTACTACGGAGAATATTCAGGAAGAAGTTGCTTCTTTGGCTGGTATCCGGACGGATTGGTGTGAAGGAGATAGGTATTGGCCGGTTGTGACGAATATACAGAAGGATGTGCGGCGGGTTGTGTGGAAGTTGGATGGGAAAACTTTTGTTCCAACCCGGGATTTGATATTGCCTGCGGGAACGCATGTTCTGAGAGCGGAGGTAACAACGAATGACAGTGTGACTGAAATTCTGGTTCGTAAAATTAATGTTCAACCTAAAGCGAAGAAAGATGTTAAATAAAATTATATATCTGTTATTGTTATCGTGCTGTTTGTTTGGTTGTAAAGATGACGATATGGAAACACAGGCAACAGACCATGCGAAGCGTGAAAAGTTTTTGCAACAGACGGTAAGTGGCGTTTATGATGGCGATGTCCCTTTGTTGATGTTTGACGAGGTTAATCATCAAATGGCTTTTACTGCCGATCAGAAAGTGTGGAGAATTCAAACGGACAGTCAGGATAAATATGTTCACTGTGAATTGTCAGAAATACCGGTGGTAGGTGCGAAGGTGATGATGATTGTGAAAGCTAAAGGGGTGACTGGTGTGTCTGGCAGGGAACAGGAAGGATTAGTATTGAGAAAAGAGGATAATAAATGCTGGCTTTGGTCGGCTGATGCCGGGGTCGGTTATTTAATGCAAAATTAACGAATAATCTTTTAACTAAAATCTGAATGTTATGAAAAAAAATCTGATGTTAATGCTTGTATTAAGCGTTTGGACAATGTTATATTCTTGTAGTGAGAGTGACAAAGAATCTTCAGAAGTGTCTCTTACGGTGAGTCCGTCCAAAGTGGAATTCGGTGCTCAAGGAGGGAGCCGGGAGCTTGCCGTGGTTACGACGGCCGAAGCCTGGACGGCTTCTTCTGATGCGGAGTGGTGCAAGATTGAGCAGGCCGGAGAAAAACTGAAACTTACGGTAGAGGGGCACAACGAGGTGGAGTTACGGACAACTAAAGTAACGGTAAAGGCAGAGCGTGCTGTGGATCAAATTGTTGAAGTTCGTCAATCTGCCGCAGTTGCAGCTAATTTGGAGTTGTTGTGTGAAGGGAAATATTCCGGGGAATTGGAGTTCGCAGCCAAGCAAAAAGAAACCAAGACGGTAACGATTGAAACAAATCAGGCAGACGTGAAAATAGATACGGCGGAAACGGCTTCATGGTGTCATATTACACTTGCTGAAGACAATACTTCGTTAAGTGTTACGCTTGATTTAAATTCTGAGCCGGCCCGCGAAACGGTCTTTACGGTTATCGCAGGTACGGAATCGAATAAAGCCGAAGAATCCGTAAAGGTAAAACAAGCGGATGGTTCTGTCAAAATCGAGTTGTCAACTCAGGAAATACAGTTGAATTCTCTCGGATACAGAGACATTATAACTGTGACTGCTGAGCTTGACGGTGGAAAATTGAAGGCAGTGTCTGATGCAGACTGGTGTAAAGTTGAAGTTGCTAATGACCGTATTATTATCTCCGCTCCGGTGAATTTTGGTAGGGCTGACCGGAATGCTGTTGTGTCGGTTTCTACCGAAGCAATGGCAAATCCTGTTGAAGTACAGGTGTTACAAACCGGAGAAGAGCTGAAAATGGGTAGTATATTAAACTACAAGGGAAAAGAAGTGGGGATAGTGATTAGAAACCAAGATAATCAGGTTGATGTTTGGGCTTTGGAAGAAAAGGAAGGATTGGTATGGAGTACGGAGACTAAAGCAATAGCTACATATGCAGAATCGGCTGAAGATGTGTATAACAAAATCAGGCAACAGGAAAATTGGAAAGAAAAATATCCTGTGTTTGCTTATTGTGCTGAAATGGATGAGAAGACTGGTATGGAGGGATGGTATATCCCGGAAGCTGATGTTTCAGGAATGTATCCTAATCGTCTTAATGTTATATTGAATAAAAACTTAAGTGTATTTAACAAAGTCTTGGAAGCCTTGGGACAGATGCAGTATGATTATAATACCAACAAAATATTTGCGAAATATTGGACTTGTTCGGAAGCTAGTCAGGATGGAGTTAATAATGTTTTTATTTGGCAGTATACCCCCTATACTTTTTATGGAGAGTTTAATAAAACTAGTACTGACTCCCGAAATAGTACTTTCCCAAGTATAATAACCCGTTGTGTTTGGTCATATAAATATTAATATTGGGAATTTTATGAAAGTGTGTTAAGAAGGGAACAGACTTTTAACACACTTTCGATTTTTCTTTTTCGACACAAGAATATAAAATGGTGTATGAGTAAAAATTATAATTCTTTTTCGAAAGTGGGAAGTTGCGGCATGTTTTTTCTTTTCTTTTTGATGTTCCCCGGTTTGGGAATATTGCGTGCCACGACACTTTCTGAAATAATTTATATAGGGTCGCAACAGGTTAAGGAGTCTTTGATTCAAGGTGTGGTTGTAGATAATAAGAATGTTCCTATTCCGGGTGTTACCGTTCGTGTGGATGGAACAATGTGGGGTACTGCAACCGATAATAAAGGTGAATTCAAGTTACGGTTACCGGAGGAAAGCGGGATTTTGATTTTTTCGTTTGTAGGGTTCAAAGAGAAAAAAGTCGTTTATAAAGCGGGAGTGCCTCGAATGGTCGTAGTGCTTGAAGAAGATATTAAAAGTATAGATGAGGTCGTTGTTGTGGGATACGGAACAACCACCCGTCGTGAAGCGACCGGTGCGGTGTCCGTTGTTAAAGCCGAGGAGTTGGAAGGGATTCCAACTGCCAATATTGCGAATCTTTTGCAGGGGAGGGTTGCCGGAATGGATGTTACTAATATGTCGGGGGCTCCGGGAAGCGGAGGTACTGCTATCACCATCCGGGGGTATAACTCATTGGATGTAGAACAGGGGCGGCGTTTTTCCAATCCGTTGTGGGTTGTTGACGGTGTTCCGTTGAATTCTTTTACCTCTCCGGTTACGGGTACAAATTTACTGTCGGATTTAAATCCGGATATGATAGAGTCCATTCAAATTTTAAAGGATGCCTCTTCGGCTGCCATTTACGGTTCTCGTGCGGCTAACGGGGTTATCATTGTGACTACGAAAAAAGGAAACAAAAATCAGAAAGCTACTTTTTCAGTCAATGCATCCCAGACCTGGAGTATTTTGCCCCAATTGCCGACGGTAACTATCGGAAGAGCCGAGCGTACTTTCCGGTTGGAACAGATGAAAAAGTCAATGGTTGCTTATCAGGATCCTGAGACGGGGCGGTATAAGTATCCGACTTCCTGGAAAGAAGTATATGAAGTGGGAGGAGGGGCTACCTTGGACGGTTTCTGGGCTCCGCATAAGTATACAATCCCTAAAAAAGGGGAGATTTTTCAAGATAGTTTAAATGCTTTTTTTGCTCATGCGACTAATTTTTTCCCGATGTATTATCGCACGGGGAAAATAACGAATGCCAATATTCAGGCTTACGGAGGACAGGAGCGGATGACTTATGGCATCGGCCTGGGATATTATGATGAAAAAGGTATTTTGAAAGGTACCGGATATAATCGTATTGATTTGAATTCGCAGATGAATGTTACTCCCGTGGAGCGTTTCAATATAGATTTACGTTTTAATGCTTCTCTTGCGGGGCGTATGCGGGGAGTCAGGTCCGGACAATTGTCATCTGTGCAGAACGTGGAAACAGTGCCGGGAGACCCTTATAAGTTAAGTACTTTTTTGCCCGGAGAAGGCTCTGTCGTTTGGGATGAGATTATTAATCAATATCAAGGAATTCACGAACGGAATCGTTCTGTACGTTTGCGTTCTAATTTTAAGCTTGGTTTGGATTTGATTGAGGGATTGAATATTTCAACTTCGCTTGCCACGGATTATTCGATTGAAAGAAGAAATTATTTTCAGCCCGCTTCGTTGAATGTGGACGGCTGGTCGAAGAGTTTGGGTGAAACGGGGATTAATCTTATGGTGTTGAATGAGAACTTGATATCTTACCGTAAGACGATAGGGGAGAGTCATTCTATTTCTGCCATAGGAGGTTTTTCTTATCAATATGACCAGATAGAATACAACGGGGGATATGCTCAGAATTCTCCGAGCGATAAGATTCAGTATGCACCTGGTGGCCTGCCCGGTCTGACCGTTTTGGGAAGCGGTGATTTTCAGCAAACTGTGGCGTTGAAGAATTATATTTCGGATATGGAAGAGAAAACGTTGCTATCCTGGTTTGCCCGTTTGGAGTATAATTATCTGCGGAAGTATTTTTTATCGGCTTCGATACGCAGGGACGGTTCGTCAACTTTCGGAAAAAACAACAAATGGGGGACATTTCCGGCTATTGCAGCAGGTTGGACTTTTACGGAAGAGGGTTTCATGGAATCATTGAGAAATTGGTTTGATTTCGGTAAAATCCGGGCGAGTTGGGGTATGTCCGGTATGCATTTTTATCAGAATTATCTGGCATTGGGAATCATGGCGGTGGATAATTCTTCTTACCTCGGTAATCCGGTTATTACTCCGGTGTGGAATGACGGGTTGTATAATCAGGACCTTTCGTGGGAGAAAACATCTCAGTATGATTTCGGACTTGATTTGAATTTTTTGAATTATCGCCTTGGAGCCACGTTAGATTATTATTACCGATATACTGAAGATTTGTTGATGCCTGTGCCTTTGCCCGGGAATTATAATGGTTTTCAGAATCAATGGAGAAATACGGCCGCGATTTCGAATGAAGGTATTGAGTTGATGGTGGAGTACAAGTTTTTTGACCGTCCAGACCTTTTGTGGCGCATGTCAGTTAACGGAGCGAAGAATTGGAATCGTTTTGAGAAATCATACGACGGCCATGATTTGGATAACAAGATTATCGGTAAGCCTCTTAACCAGATACATGTGTTAAAAACAAACGGTTTTATTAATGAGCAGGCGGAAGTTCCTATCAGTTGGAAAACGGATGGCTCTAACGGGCCTATGAATGTGGGTCCGGGATATATGCAACCGGGAGATTATAAGATTGTGGATGCAAATGGTGACGGCCATATAAATAGTAATGATTATGTGTATATCGGAAGTGCTTTGCCTACAATTTCCGGAGGTATTGTTAATGAGTTTAAGTGGAAGGGATTTGATGTTAATATGTTATTAAGTTATCAATTGGGCAGATATATTCTATATCCGTTTGCCGTACAATCCCTTGCGTCCAATGAATTTAATGCTTTAATTTTTGATTTGGAAGAAACTACTTTTTGGGAAAAGCCTGGAGATAAAGCCGATTATGCCAGATTACAGCCGGGATATGTTGATAATCATGTGTATGATTATTTGTTGGATAGAAATGTTGCAAAAGTAAATTGGTTGAAATTGAAAACATTAACTGTCGGTTATACTCTTCCCTCGGAATGGACGAGACGTTGGTTTATTGAGCAGTTGAGATTTTTTGTCAGTGGGGAAAATTTGCTGACGTGGACAAATTATGTCGGCATGGACCCTGAGACTGTTGATATTACCACGGGGATAGACGGGGTTCTTACGGGCACAGGAATACAAGGCTCTTATCCTTTGGCCAGAAAGTTTACCATAGGTGTTACGCTTAAATTTTAGATAGGATGAGAAAATTAGGATATATTGTAGGTTTGGGTATTTTGTTCGGTTGTTTGGCCTGTAATGATATTTTGGATATGAATCCGGAAAATTCGGTCACTTTTTCGAACGCGATGCAAACGGAACGGGAGATTGAAGTCGGTTTGGGGACAATAGAGAAGAAAATCCGGGATTATTCGCAGGATAAACAGCGGATAAAACCTGCTCGTGCCGGACGTTTTGCTTCAAATATCTGGGGTAATAATGAACAGACTCTTGAGCAACCGTATACTTATGCCTTGTGTGATTGGAGCAATATTTATCAGATTATTGCTTCGGCCAATATTGTTTTGCCTTATATCGATGAGGTGAAAATGTCTGAGGAGAGAAGGAATTTTTACAAGGGGCAGGTTTATTTTTTCAAAGCATTTTGCTATTACGAATTGATTCGCAGGTGGGGGGATTGTCCTTATATCGGCACCCAGGTAAAGCTTGAGCCAATAGCCAAGTCTGCCTGGACGACGGTGGCGGATTCGGCGATATATATGGCGCAGATGGCAGCGGATTTGTTACCGGAGTTGTCGCAGGCGACGAGAAGTGACGGAGCAGGGATATCGTATAAGTCGACTCCTGTCAGGGGGGCTGCCAATACGTTGTTGGCACATCTTTGCGCATGGAAGGCGGGTTGTAAATATTTGGCTTCGCAGGATGGGAATAATTACGACGAAGATGAATTGTGGCAAAGGGCAGAGACGGCTTGTACCGAGGTTATTTGGTCGGAAGAGTATGAGTTGGCGTCGACCCCGGAAGAGGTTTGTACACAGGTGTTGGTTGACGGTGGAAAGGAAGCGATTTTCGTGAGTGTTTTCCGGAATTTTTGGAATGAGGTGGGTGGTGATCCTTTTAACGTATATGCCACGATTTATACGACCTATCCGGTAAAACCGATGGTCGGTCCTGGTGAAAGCCGAGGTTACGATGCGATTACTTACCAGGATGTACAGGCCATGTATGCAGGTAAGGACCAGCGACGTAATGCATATTTTTATAAGCCGGATTCCATGAATGTACAAGTGGTTGGAGCGGATGGTTCTCCTTTGTATAGGGATGCATTTTTGTATAAATGGAGAAAATGTGTTTTGGCAACATCGGGGAGTGATAAGGGCAAGTTTATAACGTTTGACCAAAATATGATTTGGTGGCGATTGGCGGATGTGGTTTTATTACGGGCAGAATGCAGGTGCCGTTTGGGTAATAAAAGGGGTGCGATTGATGATTTGAATACGGTTCGCCGGCGTGCGGGAGCTGCCGATTACAAGAATACGGAGTATGGCGGGGATTTGCAGCGTGCTATATTTAAAGAGAGGGAGAAAGAATTGCTTTTGGAGGGTGAACGCTATTTTGATATTATGCGTAATAATTATCGAAAACTTGATTTGAGGGGAAATTTTGTCACCTTGGATGATCAGGATTTTATTGACGGTGCGTTTTGGAATGCTGTCGGTGGGGCGGCTTTCGAGAGGAATACCTTGATGAGACAGAATACGTTTTGGTTGAAAAAGATGTAGAATTATAAATGTGTATGAAAATGATATTGAGATATATTGTAATATGTATGTGGTGTGTCTGTTGTTTTGCCTGTACGAAACAGGATGTTATAGATACGGGCATTTCCTCTCCTTATTACGAGGGTTCGGTTATGGATTTTCTTCGGGGCGACCGTTATAATTTTGGTATGACGGTTGAGATGATTGAGCGTGCCGGGCTTGTCGATTTGTTTGAGGGAATGGATGCGGATTGTCCGGAAATTACTTTTATGGCCTTTAAAACACATACGGTTTATCTTTATTTGTTACGCAATGATTTGGATAGTGTGCCCCAACTTAGTCCGGCATTTTGCAAAAACGTGGTTTTGCATCATGTGATTCGTGGAAAACATATAAAACAAGCGATGGGATACCGGAATCCGGAGGTTGATTTTACTGACGGGGAATTACCTGAAGAGATTGGGGGGAGTGTGTTTGAGACGTTGGATGGCGGGAAAGTATTGATTTATCGGGAGAAAACGGAATATGGGGGCATACCGGATATGGGACCCGAATATATGTATAGTTATTCTTTGACGGATAAGAAATATTGGCCTGTTGCAACTCCGGATATTCAGCCTGACAATGGGGTTATCCATGCTCTTACGGAGTACTATCGCTGGAATTATGAAATGGCGGAATGGCAGTAAGCAATATGAATGAATTGTAAAAATTAGATAGTATGAGAAAATTATTGGGAATAGTTCTGTTATTACTTGTCTATTGGGGATGTCAGGATATTACGGTAGGTTATCTGGATGTAGAAAATGCGGCATATAGTCCGGATTCTTTGGTTGTACGTATTCATTTGGACTCCACAGGGATTGACGCACAGCGTGTAAAAACGGGACAGCCTTGGATGAGTTATCAGATTGAAGGCGTGGAAGGTACGAAACAGATTTTTTTTAGCATCCGGAATGTAATCACTTTTGATGGTGATAAAGATAGTATGTTGAAATGGTTGTCTGTCCGGAATGACGGGACGTTTATGATACCGTTAGAACACCAGGTTGCTCCGGGGCGTTACCTTATTTCTCTTGATTTTGAAAATGAAGGTTATAAAAAATTCAAAGATGCAGTATTTACTATAATTGTAAAAGAATAAATATGAAATTGAAACAGATTATTACGTGTTTGATTATTGGAGCAGCCATTTCTATAATGGCTTTTCAGCAGAAGCCAGGATTTGTGATTGAAGGTTACGTTGATGAGCCCAAAGAGGGGACAATGTTACTTATTACTCAGAATGCCAAAGATACTTTTGCGAAGGCTCCTATTGTGGATGGTCATTTTCGGCTAACAGGTTCCGTTGATTCCATTGTGGAGGCGGCTTTAATTCCTGAAGGCAGCAAGATGGGGGCTTTGCCTTTTTTCCTTGAAAACAGTGAAAATAAGTTTGAAGTTTATTATAATCGGACAAATAATGTTCTTGCTTGTCAGGTTACAGGAGGAGGCGTTCAAGATATTGCGGCTAAATTTTATAGCCTTTCGTTGGCTTTTAGAGTTAAGATGGATGCGGTTGCCAAGGATGTCTATAGGGCACAACAAGAGGGTACACCGGAAGATGTGGAGCGTGCCGCCCGTCGTTACGGACAATTGAAAATTCAGGCGCGTCGTGGTGAAGATTCTCTGTTGAATGTGTATAAAGATTCTTATATCGCTGCTTATTTGTTATTTACCAGAAGCAGGCAGGATATTGATTTGTTGAGAGAGGAGAGCCGCATGTTGGGACCGAATGCATGGAATACGACTTATGGCAGATATATTAAGTCAATGTTGACGCAAGCTGAGAAATTGAAAACCGGGGAGACCGCACCTGATTTTTTTGCATACAAGTCTGATGGAGAATCGGTGTCTTTGTATGATATCAAGGGTAAGGTGAAGTTGTTGTATTTCTGGGCTTCCTGGAATGGGAATTGTCAGAAAGAAGATTCGAAATTATTAAAGCTTTACGAGAAATTTCATGATAAGGGCTTGGAGATTGTAGGTTTTTCTGTGGATTCGAATGAGAAGAAATGGGCGGAGGCTTTAGAACGGGAACGATTTCCCTGGATTCAATTGATTGACAGAAAGAATCAAGGGAAAGCCGCAGATTTGTATGTTGTTACGTCTGTGCCGAATATATGGGTACTGGATGGGGATAATAAAATTATAGGACGGAATTTGCAAGATGAGGTTCTTTGGTCGGAATTGGAAAAAAGGTTAGGGAAATAGTGCTTTGAGCAGAGAAAAGTTCCCCAAAGGATATTGGAATAGATGTCCTTTGGGGAACTTGTTTATAGGAAATACCATTTCCCGGATTGTGTCTTTGGGGTCGGGATAAAAAAGGTACTGAGCTCAATTTTATTTGATGCGTGTAAAAAAACGACGCCATTGGAATTTTTTAGTATCCGGATTTTTGGAGGTCAGGACCATAGCTACTTTTCCTACAATAAATTCTTCCGGAATCAGTCCGATGTAACGGGAATCCTGTGAATTCCACATCCGGTCGCCTCCCATGAAATACCAGTTTTTCCGGAAAGTATATTGTTCTATCAGGCTATCCTGACAATAAACTTTCCCTTCGGATTCCCGGATATTGAGACCACTTTCGTATTCAATCATTTTTTTATACAGCCGGTAAGCCAGAGTGTCCAGCAAGATTTTATCTCCTTGCCGGGGAATATAGAGAGGCCCCATGTTCACAATCGTCCAATTGAGCCGTGGGTCAAAGGGGATTGTATGGTAAATGCCCTGTGGAAATTCTCCTTCATAATCGGCGATTCTCTGTTGTTCTTCCAGATTCCCGAATCCTCTTTTGCCATTGATTTCGTAATAAGCCTCCCGGATTTGTAGTGTATCCCCAGGAATACCGATGCAGCGTTTTACATAAAAACGGGATAAGTGCATGTTGATTTTATTCCATCCTTTGCTATACGGAAAATTAAAAACCAGAACATCGCCGTGGCGAATGGGAGCATAGCCTTTTACGCGCCATATCGGAGGGTGTGAACCGTCTTTTAAGAAGTCAAAATTTTCATACATCCTTGCCCCGAAGCTCAATTTATTCACCATGATGAAATCTCCCGGTTCGATGGCAGGTGACATGGAGTCGCTGGGAATGGAGTAAAAATCCACCACAAACAGCCGGAGTGCAAGGGCTATCAATAAAGCGATAACGATGGCTGCAGTGTATTGTAAAATGGTTTTAATGGCTTTTTTGATTGTTCTTTTACATATCACTTTCATGGTTTTTCGTTATCTGTTCCGTTTTTATTGTCTGTCTTTTTTGTTTCGGCCCAACATAACCAGAATTTATTCTCTGGGAACAGATTCTTTTTTAGTTTGAATTTTATCCAGCAGGGGAACCGTGAGTTGCCATAGTACAATACCGACGGTTACGGAGATATTTAATGAGTGTTTGGTTCCGAATTGAGGTATTTCAATGCAACCGTCGGATGCGTTGATGACTTCTTGTTGTACTCCTTTTACTTCATTTCCAAAAATAAGCGCGTATTTTTGATTCAAACTGATGCTGAAGTTTTCCAAAGAAGTGGTATTTTCTGCTTGTTCAATTGAAAAAATCCGGTAGCCTTCATTTTTCAGTTGTTTAATAACCGACAGTGTGTCTTTGTCGTACTCCCAGCTTACGGCATCTTCGGCACCGAGGGCGGTTTTATGTACTTCGCGGTTTTCCGGTGTGGATGTAATACCACAGAGGTATATTTTCTCAATCCGGAAGGCATCTGAAGTCCGGAATACGGAACCTACATTATTTTGACTGCGGATGTTGTCCAGAATGATGACAACCGGAATTTTATCGGCTTGTTTGAATTCTTCGGTATTAAGCCGGTTTAATTCTTCGTTTTGCAATTTACGATACATATCGGATTCACATTTAAATAATTTCTCCTTTTAATGTGGCAGATGTGCAGTCTGTAACTTTGATGCGGACTAATGAACCGACCGGAATTTTTTGAGCCGGGAAAACAATCACTTTATTCTGGCTACTGCGTCCGAACATTTCATCCGGGCTTTTTCTGGAAACTCCTTCTACCAAAACTTCAAATATTTTGCCAATATCTCTGCGGTTACTTTCCAGAGACCAGCGGGTTTGCAGGTCTATGAGTTCTTGTAGCCGGCGGCCTTTGGTGTCTTCGTCTACATTGTCCGGAAGACTTTTAGAAGCTTTTGTGCCCGGACGTTCTGAGTATTTGAACATATAGGCGAGATCAAATCCTACTTCCTGCATTAATTGCAGTGTTTGTTGATAGTCTTCTTCGCTTTCATTATGGAAACCTACAAAGACGTCCGTGGATATGCCGCAATCGGGAATAATCCGGCGGATTGCGGCAATTCGGTCCAGATACCATTCCCGGGTGTATTTCCGGTTCATGTTTTTTAAGACAGAATTGCTTCCTGATTGTACCGGTAAATGGATAGCGCGGCAGATATTCGGCCAACGGGCAATAGTTTCCAGTGTTTCGTCGCTCATGTCTTTGGGATGGGAAGTTGCAAAACGAATCCGCATGCCAGGTACTGTGCGGGCTACCGCTTCCAGCAGGCCGGGGAAATTTACGGTGGTTTGTTCGTCTTTGTAGAGATAGGAATTAACGTTTTGTCCTAATAATGTGACTTCTTTGTATCCCCGGCGTTGGAGGTCAAGGACTTCGCTGATAATGCTGTGAGGACTGCGGCTTCGTTCCCGTCCCCGGGTATAAGGAACAATACAGTAAGTGCAAAAATTATTACATCCTCTCATGATAGATACAAAACCGGAAATTGCGGTCTCATTAATCCGGGAGGGACAAATATCTTCGTAAGTTTCTGTGACAGACAATTCGATGTTGATGGCTTTTTCTCCTTTTTCGGCCTTGTCAATTAACAATGGAAGGTCCATATAGGCATCCGGGCCGACAACAATATTTACATTCTTTTCTTCCTCAAAAAGTTTTTCTCCCAGTCGTTCTGCCATGCATCCCATAATGCCCACCAGTAAATGCGGATTGTGTTTCCGGATTTCTGTGAATCCCTGGATTCTTCCCCGTACCCGTTGTTCTGCATTTTCACGGACAGAGCAAGTATTAACCAGGATTACATCTGCCTCATTTTTATCTTGTGTATGTATAAAGCCTTTGGAGGTCAAAATGGCTGCTACCACTTCGCTATCTGCCACATTCATTTGGCATCCGTAGGTTTCGATATAGAATTTTTTTGCCATGTTGTTTATTTAATTGCCTGTAAAAATAGTATTTTCAATGGATATGTATGGTCCGGAAGGATTAGTTCATAAGTGTGTGTTCTGCCAATATCTTAATGCCGATTGTTATCAGAATCAGGCCTCCGAGCAGTTCTGCCTTGAGTCCTTTTATTTGTCCGAAACGAAAACCGCAGAGGACTCCGGTGAGGGAGAGGAAAAAAGTGGTAAAAGCAATGATGCTGGCGGGAAACCAGATATTGAGTTTCAGAAAAGCCATACTGACTCCTACCGCAAGGGCGTCTATACTGGTAGCAATCCCCAAGGTGAGTAGTGTTTTGTTGGAGAAAGTAAGCGGACTTTTTTCTTCTTCCTGAAAAGATTCAAAAATCATTTTTCCTCCCAAATATCCTAGCAAAACAAAAGCAATCCAGTGGTCGAAATCTATAATGTAGGAACTGAAATGATTACCAAGAGACCAACCCAGCCAGGTCATGCCTCCCTGAAAACAGCCCATTATCATGGCCATTTTCAATGATTTCCGCATACAGAATGATTTCATGCAAATGCCGCCACTGATACTGACTGCCAGGCTGTCCATGGATAATCCGATAGCAATAAATAGAATGGTGATAAAGCTCATGATGCACATTTTCTGAATGCAAAGATAGCAAAATGTTTAGAGATTTGCAGATTTTGTTTGTTTCCGGCATTCTTTTTATTTTTGAGAAAAATTGAAATAATGCAATTACAGACAATCGTAAAAATAGATAAACCTTCTTTTCAGATTGATTATACTACAAAATTGATGTTGCTGGGTTCCTGTTTTGTAGAGAATATCGGAGCCAAATTGGAATATTTTAAGTTTCAGACGGATATAAATCCTTGTGGAATTATTTATAATCCTTTTTCTGTGGCGGAGATTTTGGATATATTGCTGACAAATAAGCGTTTTAATGAATCGGATTTATTGCAGAATGACGGGAAATGGGTCAGCTTGTATCATCACGGCAGTTTTTCTGCATTGCAGCCTGAAGATTGTTTACAGCGTATCAACAGCCGTATAGAGAATGCCTGTGCCCACTTGAAGAAAACGGATGTGTTGATTATTACATGGGGTACGTCCTGGGTATACCGTTTTCGGAGTACCGGTCAGATTGTATCCAATTGCCATAAATTTCCTGCTTCTGATTTTGAGCGGTTTCGTATGGAAGTGGAGGATATTGTAAACATTTATACTGATTTATTGCAGCGTTTATGGCATTTAAAACCGGATATGAAGATTGTGTTTACGGTGAGTCCGGTCCGGCATTGGAAAGATGGTGCACACGAAAATCAGTTGAGTAAGGCAGTATTGTTGTTAGCCATAGACGGGTTGAAGAAAATGTATCCGCAGGTTGTTTATTTCCCCTCTTATGAAATTGTAATGGATGAACTCCGGGATTATCGGTTTTATGGGGGAGATATGCTGCATCTTTCTGAGCAGGGTGTTGAGTATATCTGGGAAAAATTCAGGGAGAATTATATCACTTCAGAAACTCAGTTCCGGATGAAGAAAATAGAAAAACTGAATAAAATATTGCAGCACCGTCCATTTGATGCGGATAGTGATGCCACCCGCCAGCTTTATTCCCGTACACAGCAAGAACTCCGGCTGTTACTTCAAAGTTTTCGTGACTAATGATATTTTGTAGGCAAGAGGAGGGTATGCGAATTCAGAACTCCGCGCTTTGCATTTCTTCTTCTTTTTCTTCTTGTATTATGTCCTGCATAGGGATGCGTTTCAGTTCTTCCAGGTAAATTTCAGTTTTAACCGGGTAACTGGAGGGATATAGTTTGCGGATTTTGTATAAATCCGGAATACTTTCCAACCGTGAATGATAATTGCCTGTCCGGATTTTAAAATCAGGGTCAAAATATTTCAGGTAGGCGGGAATCGTTTGGAAAGTTTCCTCGAATTTATTTCTGATTTCTTTTAATTCGTCGATGTTGCAGCCGTATGAATTTACTGAATGAATCTGAATGCGGAAGCCTGAAAAAGTTTTCTTTTGTTCATTCAGGTAGGTATGCCATTTCAGAAGATTATGGATAGTATGGTCGCCATGTACATGTACTTCTCCTGTGCCTGTTTTACGATGGAGTTCTTTTATAATGTCGTCGTGGACAACTATCATTACAGAGTCCGTATGGTTGGCATAGAGATGGACCGGAAACATGAATATCAGTACAATCAGTTTGAACATAGACATCTAAAATTTTTGCGAAGATAGGGAAAATAATAGGAAATGGTGAAATGCATGAGATAAAAAGTTAAAAAGGGAAGGTATAAAAGGTTAAAAATGCAGGGATGGGTGGGTAATAGGAGAATATCCGGGGATGCAGTCGTTAAAAAAGCGTTAATAGTGGGAGTGTTGAAAGTTGGTGTTACAAAAAAAAATAAATTTGTTCCATTAATCAAAAATTAAATTATATGTGTCAGGCTACGGATAAACAAATTATAGAGATATTGAAACTGGAAACGATTCCGGCATTGGGTTGTACAGAACCGGTTGCTTGTGCTCTGGCATGCGCACGTTGCAAGGAAGAATTGGGTGGAGTTCCGGAACATATTGAAGTTTTTGTCAGTGGGAATATTTATAAAAATGGTATGGGAGTGGGGATTCCCGGTACCGGAATGACGGGGTTGCCTATTGCTGCTGCGCTGGGGGCCGTTTGTGGCAAAACAGAGTACGGACTGGAAGTATTAAAGGAAGTGTCCGTTTGCGATAATTTGTCCGTTGCGAAAGGGCTGTTGGAGAAACGGGCAGTGGAAATACACCTGAAAGAGGATGCTCCGGATAAATTGTATGCAGAAGCGATATGCCGTAAGGGGGGAGACGTAGTGAAAACGATTATCGTACATGGGCATACCAATATTGTATTTGTTGAAAAAAATGGAAAAACGGTATATCATAAAGATTATACCTCCCTTGCTGTTGAAAAGAATGAACGTGCTGAATTGAGTGTGGCCCGAATATGGGAATTTATACATCATATTCCTGTTTCTGAGATTGAGTTTGTGCTGGAAGGGGCTGAGATGAATAAAGCTATTTCGGATGAAGGACTGAAAAGTAAATACGGATTGCAAATAGGGAAGACTTTAAAGGAAAATATCGATAAGGGATTGTTGAAAAATGATTTTCTGAATAATGCCTTAATATGTGCGACGGCGGCTTCGGATGCCCGTATGGATGGTTGTGAAAAACCTGTTATGACAAATTCAGGTAGCGGGAACCAGGGTATTACGGTTTATTTGCCGGTTGTTGTAGCTGCTGAACAGTTCAATTGTTCCCGCGAACAATTGATTCGTGCTTTGGCTTTGAGTAATCTGATAGCTGCTCATATTCACTATTATATGGGACATTTGTCGGCATTGTGTGGTATATTGATAGCGGGGACGGGTTCTGCGTCTGCTATTACTTATCTGATGGGAGGCACTTACGAGCAGGTGGTGAATACCATAAAAACCATGTGTTCCAATTTGACCGGGATGATGTGTGACGGGGCTAAGCAAGGATGTGCATTGAAGGTATATTCCGGGGTATCGGCTGCGGTTCAGGCTTCTTTGTTGTCTATGCAGGGGATTACAACTCACAATGACGGGATTATTGAAGATGATATTGAAAAAACCATTCGGAATGTAGGATTAATCGGTACTGCGGGGATGGAGCAAACTGATAAGACAATTCTGAATATCATGTGCCGGAAAGAATAAGCGGATGGTGTGTTATTCTGGTTCTTTTGTTTTTTGTACAATGAGGGATAGATAGTTATGTATAATGTAAAATCTGGAATAGCAGAGGAGTTTATTGATGATGCTGAAATTCTGGCTACACTGGAATATGCCCGTGACAATAAAACTAACCGTGATTTAATCGGGAGTCTGATAGAACGGGCCAGGGATTGCAAAGGATTGAATCACCGGGAAGCGGCTTTGCTCCTGGAATGTGAAGAGCCTGATTTGATAGGACGGATGTTTAAGGTTGCTAAAGAAATTAAGCAAAAATTTTATGGTAACCGGATTGTTATGTTTGCGCCGCTTTATTTATCCAATTATTGTGTAAATGGTTGTGTATATTGTCCTTATCATGCAAAAAACAAGGTTATTGCGCGTCGTAAGCTGACTCAGGAAGAGATCCGGCGTGAGGTGATTGCATTGCAGGATATGGGACATAAGCGTTTGGCTTTGGAGGCTGGGGAACATCCATTGGTAAATCCCATAGAATATATACTGGAAAGTATAGAAACGATTTATTCCATTAAACACCGGAATGGGGCTATCCGCCGGGTGAATGTGAATATTGCGGCAACCACAGTAGAGAATTACCGGAGGCTGAAAAATGCCGGAATAGGTACTTATATCCTTTTTCAGGAGACTTATCATAAGAAAAATTATGAGATTTTACATCCGACGGGACCTAAGAGTAATTATGCTTATCATACAGAGGCTATGGACCGTGCGATGGAGGGAGGTATTGATGATGTAGGGATAGGAGTGTTGTATGGTTTGAATACCTATCGCTATGATTTTGTTGGTTTGCTGATGCATGCGGAGCATTTGGAAGCTGTTTTCGGGGTAGGACCGCATACGATTAGTGTGCCCCGGTTGTGTAATGCCGATGATATTAATACGGATGATTTTGCGAATACGGTTCCTGATGATATTTTCCGGAAGATTGTGGCGGTTATCCGTATAGCAGTGCCTTATACCGGTATGATTGTTTCAACCCGGGAATCACAAATATCGAGAGAAAAGGTGCTGGATATCGGGATTTCGCAGCTCAGTGGCGGCTCGCATACCAGTGTTGGCGGATATGTCAGACAAGAAGAATACGATGAGACGACATCGCAGTTTGATGTTTCGGACCGGCGCACCCTGGATGAAGTAGTGGGATGGTTATTGGATTTAGGATATATTCCCAGTTTTTGTACGGCTTGTTACCGGGAAGGACGAACAGGCGACCGTTTTATGTCGTTGGTAAAATCCGGACAGATTGCCAATTGTTGTCAACCCAATGCATTGATGACTTTGAAAGAATATTTGGAGGATTATGCTTCGCCGGAAACCCGGGTAAAAGGAGAGCGTATGATAGCTGCCGAGATGCTTCGGGTGCCTAATGCGAAAGTTCGTCGGATTGCTCTTGAAAATCTGGATAAAATTGTAAAAGGAGAACGGGATTTCAGATTCTGATATGATTTTGCCGGATGACAGTTTTTCCGGAGTTAGTATTTTCCGAAAGCACAGCTCATCCGGCAAAAGTTTGTTTTTGAGACATCCGTTATCTCAGATATTTTCGGAGCATGGCGGCAGAGAACAGGATGAGGGAGCGGGTAGGGGGCAAGGTTGCAAAACCGTTCAGCATTCCCCAGTCATGGATTACACCGTTGAAACGAATGGTGGTAACGTCAACTCCGGCTTCATCGAGGCGTCGGCCCAATGCTTCGCCCTCGTCCCGGAGGATGTCATTTTCTGCAACCTCGATTAAAGTCGGGGGAAGTTCCTGTAATTCCTCTGTGGATGCCTGAACAGGGGAAAGATGCGGATTGAGACGGTCATCTTTATCAGAGAGGTATTGTTCAAACATCCATTTCATTAAAGGAGTGGTGAGAAAACGTTGTTCCCCGTACAGAGTATAAGATTCCCAATCAAAATTTGCGTCCGTAACGGGCCACATCAGAATCTGGACTTTGATTTCCGGTCCTTTTTGTTCTTTAGCCAGCATACTGGTGACCAGTGCCATATTGCCTCCTACGCTATTGCCTGCAATTCCGAGGCGATTGCCATCAACATTGATTTCGTCTCCGTGAGCGGCTACCCATTTTGTTGCAGCATAAATTTCGTGGATTGCCTGGGGAAATTTTGTTTCGGGGGAGGGTGTATAGTTGACGAATACACAGGCACATCCAGATTCTACAACAAGGTCACGGACTAGCCTTTTATGCGTAGGATAATCTCCCAGAACCCATCCTCCGCCGTGTATAAATATAAAAACAGGGAGTTTTTCCGGATGTCCTTCCGGACGTAAAATGTTCAATCGAATCATATGGTCATCTGCCGTTATGACCTTTTCTGATTCCTCAATGCCATTCAAGTCAGTTTGTATGCTGGCCTGTGCGCTTACCAATACATTTCTGGCTTCCGGGATAGCCAGAGATTCGACCGGTTTGTCTCCGGCATTTAAAATTTTGAGGTATTTTTTGGTTCCGACACTTAAATGTTCGTCTTTTAGAAAATCGGGTGCTTTTTTGCTATACATGAGCCAGAGAATTTACTGAATATTATGTTGTTTAATAATTATCCGGGAATAATTCAAAGTACCCTTTGGGATGCAGACAGGACGGACAGATTTCCGGTGGGGTTTTTCCTACATGAACATATCCGCATTTTCTGCAATACCAGCGTACTTCTTCAGGACGGGCGAACACTAAATTTTCCTGTATGTTTTTCAATAATTTCAGGTAACGTAGTTCATGCATCTTTTCTACTTCCGTTATATATTTGAATGTTGCTGCCACTTTTTTAAATCCTTCTTCTTCGGCAATTTTACCGAATGTGGGGTATAAATTGAACGCTTCGTCGTGCTCTCCGTCCGCAGCTTCTGTCAGATTGTTCAGGGTATCCGACAATTCTCCCGCAGGGTAGGCCGCAGTGATTTCCAGCATTCCTCCTTCGAGATATTGGAAAAAACGTTTGGCATGCATTTCTTCTTGTAAAGCTGTTTCATAAAAAATACCTGCAATTTGTTCGTAACCTTCTTTTTTGGCTATTTGGGAGAAAAAAGTATAACGGTTTTTTGCCTGTGATTCTCCGGCGAATGCTTTTAGTAAGTTTTTTTCCGTTTCTGTTCCTTTGATCATGATGTCTATAGATTAATTTTTATTTTGTTTTGGGGTAAGTAACGAAATGATAGGCTGATAGTATCTGCTTATCAGCAATTTCAATTCTTCTGACCTGTGAAGTTCATTTATTGCAAAAAAAATGCTCATTTGTCAAAATTCCGGTTTTGACAAATGAGCAGAACGATACAAATTTTATTTTATAATTTGCATATAAACCGGATCGCCCTTATATGGATAAAATGAAATGTCAGTAGCTGCCCAGTTTTTCAGATTAGGTTGCATTTGAATTGCTTTGGTCAGGGACAGAGCCATCTCTTTCGTGTCTTTTGTCCTTGCTGCTGCAACGGCCATCAGATAATAATCCATTGCATTGTTCATTTTGATTTTATGGAAAGTATCTAATGCAGCCCTGTTGTCATTGTTCATCAGTTGGGCATAAGCCAGATTAATATTGGGGTGATTTTTCAGGAAAGGAATGGCTTTTGCATACTCTCCGTTTTGCATCAGGATTAATCCCAGGTTATAGCGGGCTTCTTTGCGGAGTTTTGCTTTATCGAAATATTGTGAAGCTTCCTGTTTGTGTCCCATCTGTGCATGTACGATTCCCAGATTATTGTTTATTGCAGCGTCTTGTTTCAGAATAGTTGCGGATTCGAGTAATTTCCGGGCTTTTCCGTATTCTTTATTATTGATTGCCATCACAGCCAAGTCATTCAGCAGTTGCCAGTTTGATTGAGCTGTAACAGCCGGCGTTTTTTCCGTGAGTTGCGGTAAGAAATAGGTAAGTTGTACATTTTCTTGTACGGTAGTAGGTACGGAATAGAATACGAAAAAGTCTGCCCGGCGAAGTATAGGAAGAATAACTTCTTTTAATTCGGGGATTTTGTTGATATAGGAATCAATGACTTTATTGCGTGCAGTGGCATTGGGAGCGTTTTTCAATTCATTGATGATTTGTTCTTTGTTCTGAATGTTTGAATTTTTAAGCAACATATACAATCCGTTCCAGTTTTCACTAACCGTTTGTTGTACAACAAACTTGGGATTACGTGACATGGGCGTATCTGCAAGTTTCAGATCTTTTTCGAAAAAGTTTTTAGCTGAACGGAAGCGGTTATTTGCCAGATTTTTATTCAGCCGTTCTGCACCTTCCGGTGAATTGGATATATAGATGAACATATTAGTGATTTTGGCATTTTTGTTTGCCAGTACTTTTTCCATGGCTTTCACAGCCTGTGACATTACTGCGGAATTTTGTTCGGCCTGAGTAATGGTTGATTTTCCCAGCGGGAACATGACATAACCACTGACTACGCCGACTGCTGTTGCAGGGACATCACCGATAAAAGTTTCTGTCATTGCCGGAACATAATCTATACCATTTAAAGAAAAAGCTGGTTGTTGCCAAACTTTGATGCCGTTTTTATTCAGAACAACAGGGCTTAGCATAAAGGATTTATTTCCGCGCATTGCTTCAATGTCTGCCCAGAGTACGCTGTTTTCCATGCCGGGTTTGAAATTGAAAGACATTTTCTGGGTGAAGCTGCTGCCTTTGTCATAGTCAACAACCGGATAGTTTGCGTCTTTCACTTTCTCTCCCTGTAAAAACATAGGTTCCAGTTTTACCATTTGGCTGCCGTATTGTATTTTTGGAGTGATTTTCAGAATTATTTTTTTGTCAAATTGTTTTGGGGCAAAGTTGATGGTATAGTCAAAATTCACCACTCCATTTACTGCTTCCAGTTGCTGCGGATTGATATATCCGGTGACGGCTGTTTCGATCACGTCCTTTTGTAATTTTTTCATTGAATTACAACCGGCCATGAAAAACGGCAATGTCAGTAATGCCAGACCTGTCAAAAATAATGTACGTTTCATACTTTTCATTGTTTAATTTAACTGATTAGTTGCATTTAGTTTTTTTCTGTTACATACTCTTTATAACGGAAAGACTTTCTGAAAGTTTCTGCCCGTTTGTTTTTTTGCCGGGAATATTTGGAAAATCCTTTTTATCTTTGTCCGGTTAAAGCAAAGGTTATGACAAACAATGAATGTGTAAAGCCGGTATACATAGAACAACTTTTTAAGAGTAAGAATCCCGGACTGGCTAAATGGATACCCGGATTTGTATATTCGTATTTAAAAAAGATAATTCACCAGAATGATATAAATGATTTTATAGGCAGGTATGGCGACCGGCAAGGGTTAGCATTTTCGGATGCCATACTGGAATACCTGAATGTTTCTTACCGGGTGGTCGGAGAGGAGAATCTTCCTGCGGCAGACGGGCGTTATATATTTGTTTCCAATCATCCTCTCGGAGGGCCTGACGGTATTATTTTGATTTCGTTTTTGGGGACCAGGTATCCGGAACTGAAGTTTCCTGTAAATGATTTGTTGTTGAATCTGAAAAATCTGAATACTATTTTTCTTCCGGTAAATAAGCACGGAGTTCAGGCTAAAGATGCTGTTGCTGCAATAGAAAAAGCTTATGCATCTGATTGTCAGATGATCATGTTTCCTGCCGGAATGGTGAGCCGTAAACAAAACGGGGAGATAAAAGACCTGGAATGGCAAAAAAGTTTTATATCCAAAGCTATTCAGCATAAGAGAGATATTGTTCCTGTGTATATTGATGGTAAAAATTCCAATTTTTTTTATAATCTGGCTAATTTCAGGAAAAAGATAGGTTTGAAAGCTAATTTGGAAATGTTTTATTTGCCGGATGAAACGTTTAAACAACGGAATAAAGCTTTTACGCTTTATATAGGAAAGCCTGTTTCCTGGCAGACTTTTGACCGGAGCAGGAGGCCTATGGAATGGGCACAAGAGATAAAAGAAATGGTTTACCAGTTAAAATAGTGGTCCTTTCTTTTTAATTGAAAATGAATACATTAACAGATGTGCGGGTTGCTTGTCATCAGTTGGCAGAACCTGAATTTGAAAATCCGGCCGATTTGGTAGCCTGGATGGGGGCTATTCAGGCACAGGAGTATACTATGTCCAAATGGGCTATTGGAATACGTTTAAGGTCAGGTACTGTGCAGAAAATTGATGATGCTCTGGCGAAAGGTGAGATTGTGAGAACGCATATTATGCGCCCTACCTGGCATTATGTAGCGGGAAAAGATTTGCGTTGGATGCAGCAGTTGACGGTTGCGCGTGTGAAAAAGGCAATTGATTCATGGGTAAAAGCCGGTGGATTTGATATTTCGGAGGCTGAATATACAAAATGTAACGATTTAATAGGTAAGATATTGTCCGGGAAACGTTGTCTTACCCGTGAAGAAATTGAAATTGAATTGGGGCGGGCTGGTATTCTTGTTGCAGATGCCCGGGTTAAACGTTATATACTCCGGGCAGAAATGGAGGGGATTGTTTGCAGTGGTGCTGATAAAGCCGGTAAGCCTACCTATACTTTGCTTGAAGAACATGTGGCTTCTGTCCCTGTATTACATCGGGAGGAAGCATTGGCCCGGCTGGCTATCCGGTATTTCCAAAGTCATTCTCCGGCTACATTAAAGGATTTTATCTGGTGGTCAGGTCTGACGGTCACTGAAGCCCGATGCGCTGTTAATCTGATCAGCAACCAATTACTCTCTGAGTGTTACGGAGGAGTGGAATTTTTGATATTTGATTCTTGCCGTGAAGCAAAAACAACAGATATTTTGCATTTTTTGCCTCCTTTTGATGAATATTTGATAAGTTATAAGGAACGGACTCCTGTAATTGCGGCGGAACATCATGCCAAAGCTTTTAACAAGTGGGGGACTTTTCATCCGGTCATTCTTTATAATGGCCGGATTGTTGGAAATTGGAGCAAAACCGGAAAAAAAACGGGGATTGCCATAACAACCTCTTTTTTTGATGTCTTAAAACTTGAACAAAGAGAAATGTATTTGCAATTGGCAGAAAATAAATACCGGAATTTTGTCATGGAGAATGTTCAGGGAAGCAGAGTCGGATTTTAAAACAAGCCGTGAAAATAGCAGAGAATAAAAGCTGTTTGTAAACATAAAATAATTGGAATACCGAGTGTAGATTTGAGGTGGAGTGTTTTATGCCGGAATAAGTATATTCCTAATAAAGCTCCTATACTTCCTCCTGCCAAAGCATAAAATATGAGTCTGAGTTCCGGTATTCTCCGCTTGTGATGTCTGGCTTTTTGTTTGTCTATGCCAAAAAGAAAGAGAGTAAACAGTGACATAAGAATCAGGTAGCCGATAAAAATTGTTTTTAGCATATCACATTTTTATGGGGATAAAAATAGGGGAATTGTTTGGAATAGTTGTAGTAAAAACGAAGATTTTGAACAGGAGATGCTGAATAATCAATTGTTTTTTATGAAACTGGTTCAAAAGTCATGGGTTTTCTTCTGAGATCACCTCTATGTTTTGAACCAGTTTTCATGAAATGTTTATTGTAATGCTTCTACAACTTTGGGTAGTAAAAACGGAAGGGTGTGTTCGCATGACGCAGTAAAGAAATTTCCGTCTATGGTACTGGTTTCGTCGGTAGCGATACCTTTTAGGATTGCTGGTTTTGCCAGAGGATGTACGGCTAATTTTTTGCCGTCAGTCACGCCTGCCATTTCAAATATTAGACTTGCAGCACAATGGCCGATTAGCATTTTTTTGTGAGCAGCAAATTCGCGTATCACGTTCAGTAAATCTGTATTGTAGGGTTTATCGGCATTATGCTGGAATACCGGAATTGCGTCGCCACAGGAAAAGACTAATGCGTCGAATCGGTCGCAGTGACCTTTCAGGTTAGCTATAACATCTTCTGTTTGCAGGATAATTCCGGAGTTCGTTTTAATGGTTGTGCTGTCTGAAACCGCAAATACCCGATAGGAAATGTTTTTTTCAAAAAAAGTTTCCAGATACTGGAAAAGTCCTGAGCCGTTGACCGGATTTACTGCTAAAATTGCTACTTGTTTTGACATGTTTGTAATTTTAAAATGATACAATAGTTATTTTTAGTAAGTTTATTATTTTTGTGGTGCGAAAGTAGATTTTGTTTGTATTGTAAACAAGAACGCACTTGTAGTTAAGTTACTTACATTCTGGTAACTAATGTTGAAAAACAATTTGATGGTAAAATGTTAAAATTAGAAAATTTTCATCATACGGGCGATTGCCCGATCCGGGATATTCTTTGCCGGTTGAGTAGTAAATGGGGAATGTTGATTTTGGTTACTTTGAATGCTAACGGTACGATGCGTTTTAATGATATTCAGAAAAGCATAGGTGATATTTCGCAACGTATGCTGACTGTTTCTCTCAGAATGCTTGAAGCAGACGGTTTGGTTGACCGGAAAGTATATCCTGAGGTGCCTCCGCGTGTAGAGTATTGTTTGACTAAACGAGGTGTGAGTTTAATTCCTTATTTAGAGGGGTTAATCGGTTGGGCAATTTCCAATATGGAACCGATTTTGGCGGAACGTCAGGAAAGGAATGTAAACGGATAGCAGAGGAATTTGTAAAATTTCGGACATGTTTTCTATTTTAATTTTTAACCTTTATATTTGGCTGTATTCAAAATAGAAAATGATAAAAATAATCAGGCAAAATGCAAATTTGTTTCGAAGCAATAGGTATGCGGAAAGTGATTTTGTTGATTGGAGTGTGGTGTTGGTTTGGCATTTTCGGATTACAGGCCCAACAATCCCGTGTTGTAAATAAAAAAGCTTTCAGTCTTTTTCAGCATGCCCAGGAGGCGTTCCGGACCGGAGAACGGGAAAAAGCATTGGAGTTGCTCGGTAGGGCAAAATCATATGAGCCGGGATTTTCAGGCTTGTATTTGTTAGAGGCTGATATATATCACCGGCAAGGTGAGAAGGTAAGGGAAATAGAAGCCATAAAGACGGCTTTGGCCTTGGATTCTTTGAGTGATCATCCTTATTATTTTTTTGTATTGGCTGAAGAAGAGTTTGAACGGGCTTGTTATGCACAGGCAAAAATTTATTATGCTCAATATTTGCGGAAAGATAAACGACAGCGTGCCGGGCAACGGGCGGTAAAGCAATTAAAAAATTGTGATTTTGCTTTACAGGCATTGAGTGCCGGGCAGAAGCAGCCGGTTGAGGTTTATTTTCAGTCCGGATTACCGGTGTATTGGCCGTCTTTGGATGTAACCGGTCAGGTTTTTTTGTTTACAGAGCAGGAGGGTGACCGGGAAAAGATGTGGATGCTGAAAGATTCGGTCCGGTATGATTTAAATTTTAAAGTTACCGGAAATTGCGGTTCTCCTTCTTTGACGGCTGACGGTCAGATGATGTATTTTTCTATGGATACGGGTGGCAGGAATGGTTTTGATATTTATGTGGCCTATCGTTTGTCCGATTCCACCTGGTCTGAACCGGTGAATTTGGGCTACCCTGTGAATACGGAGAGTTGGGACGCACAACCTGCCATATCGGCTGATGGCACAAAATTGTATTATGCTTCCAACCGGGAAGGAGGACAAGGGGGGAGCGATATTTGGTTTTCGAAGTTGTTAAAGCGTTTTCCTGACGGACGGCAGGTATGGTCGCAGCCCAGGTGTCTTTATTTTAATACTCCGGGAGATGAAATGGCTCCGTTTTTGTATTTTGACAACCGGACGTTGTTTTTTGCTTCTGACAGTTATCCTGGCATGGGATGCAAGGATATTTACAAGGTTGACATTGCCTCTGTTTCTGAACCGTTAAATATAGGGATTACGGTGAATACCCAGAAAGATGAATTCGGTTTTATGGTGGATGCCAGTGGGGAATGGGGGTATTTTTCGTCGGATGTTACCGGTAAACGGTGTATTTATCGTTATCGGCTGGGGGAGCAGTTGGCTTGTCCTCCTGCCGTTTATTTGGATTTGCAGGTGTTGGACGAACAGGGAAATCCCATACAGCCCGAACGTTTGATTTTAGTGGATGTCGGAACCCGGGATACGCTTGCCTGTTATGATGGAAATTTTCCCGGAAAGTCCGGGCTGGCTTGTGTTCCTGAAGATAAGTTGTTGTTGTTGAGTGTAATCCGGGAAGGGTATTTGTATTATTCGGATACTTTGCAGGTAAGACGGGGTAGTGGGGTAACCAGACAATTGTGCCGTGTGTATCTCAGACCTATTCAAAAAGAGCAAACACTGATATTGAAAGGAGTCTTTTTTGATGTGGATGATTATGAACTGAAACCGGAGTCTTATCCTGAGTTGTTGCAATTGGCAGAATTTTTACGTTTGAATCCGGAAGTTAGGATAGAGATTGCAGGACATACGGACAATACAGGTTCGGATAAACATAATTATCAGTTGTCTGAAAACCGGGCTTTTGAGGTGTATAAATTTTTATTTTTGAAGCATATTGGTAAAGAACGGATGTCGTATCGCGGGTATGGCAAGGACTATCCTTTGGCTCCTAATGATACGGAAGAGGGAAAGGCCAGAAATAGGAGGACTGAGATTCGGATACAGTGATGGTAAAATAAATAAATGGGTAAAATGGTGAGGACATATCAGGTAAGCGGATTTGAAGTTTTGGAATTGGATGAAGCTGCTTCGACTAATACGGTTGCTGAGGCGATGGCATTGAGTGAGTTAAAAGATAAAATGGTTATACTCACCTGGTGTCAGACTCAGGGCCGGGGACAAGCTACTAATAAATGGGAGAGTGAACCATATAAAAACATAGCTATGACTGTTGTATTCCGTCCGGAAGGTTTGGTGGCGGGGAAACAGTTTGCTGTTTCTATGATTATTGCTTTGGGGTGTCTGGATTTTGTAAGCCGTTATGTCCCGGATGTGACAGTGAAATGGCCTAATGATATTTATGTCGGTGACAGGAAAATTGCAGGAATTTTAATCGAACACCGGGTGGCAGGAGCTTATATTCAGAGTTCTTTGTGTGGGGTGGGGTTAAATATCAATCAGGCTGTTTTTTTTTCCGATGCTCCTAATCCGGTATCGTTGTTGCAGTTGACGGAAAAGGAATTTAATTTGAATGAAGTATTGCAGGAATTACTGGAGTGTATAGGCCGGCGTTACAGTCAGGTCAAGGATTACGCTGCTTTGGAAGCGGATTTTCGGAAAAATATGTACCGTGCTGGCGGAATCTTCGATTGGGAAGATGCCTCCGGCTCTTTCCGTGCTTCTGTTGCAGGGATAGATGAGTACGGACAACTTGTTCTGGAGGATACGGAAGGGCGGCAACGTCTGTATGCTTTTAAGGAGGTGGGGTACAGGTAATCCGGAGCGATTATTTTTAGATTAAAATAATTGTAAAACAGATAATTATTCTTACCTTTGCGGCCGATTCAAAATAATGTCTAACTTATTAGGTAGAAAACAATTAAATTTTATGTCAGAAGAACAAAAAGAGATGCAGGAAGCTGCAAAGAAAGTTGCTCCGGTAACAACTGCAGAACCGGATGAAAATTTTGATTGGGATGCTTATGAAAACGACGCTGTTGTGCCGGCATCCGAGAAAGATGTGTTAGTTCAGAAATACGCAGAAACTCTTTCTAAGGTAGGAGAAAAGGAAGTTGTTGAAGGAACCGTAATCTCTATGAATAAAAGAGAGGTTGTGGTAAATATCGGTTATAAATCCGATGGTATTATCTCTTTGAATGAATTCCGTTATAATCCGGAATTGAAAGTAGGGGATAAAGTTGAAGTTTATGTAGAAACTCAGGAAGACAAAAAAGGTCAGTTGACCCTTTCACACAAACAAGCCCGTGCTTTGCGCAGTTGGGATCGCGTGAATGAAGCTCTGGAAAAAGACGAAATCATTAAAGGTTTTGTAAAATGTCGTACGAAAGGCGGTATGATTGTTGACGTATTCGGTATTGAAGCATTCTTGCCGGGTTCTCAGATTGACGTTAAACCGATCCGTGATTACGATGTATATGTTGGTAAAACAATGGAATTCAAAGTGGTAAAAATTAACCAGGAATTCAAGAACGTTGTCGTATCACACAAAGCTCTTATTGAGGCTGAACTTGAACAACAGAAGAAAGACATTATTTCTAAACTGGAAAAAGGACAGGTACTCGAAGGAACTGTTAAAAATATCACTTCTTACGGTGTATTCATTGACCTCGGTGGCGTAGACGGATTGATTCATATTACTGACTTGTCGTGGGGCCGTGTAAATCATCCGAACGAAATCGTTCAGTTGGATCAGAAACTGAATGTTGTTATTTTGGATTTTGATGACGAAAAGAAACGTATTGCGTTGGGTCTGAAACAATTGACTCCGCATCCGTGGGATGCACTGAGTGCAGAATTGAAAGTAGGTGATACTGTGAAAGGTAAGGTTGTGGTGATGGCTGATTATGGTGCATTTGTAGAAATTGCTCCGGGTGTTGAAGGTTTAATTCACGTATCTGAAATGTCGTGGTCTCAGCATCTGCGTTCTGCTCAGGATTTCATGAAAGTGGGAGATGAAGTAGAGGCTGTTGTATTGACTCTGGACCGTGAAGAACGGAAAATGTCTCTTGGTATCAAACAGTTGAAAGCTGATCCGTGGCAAAATATTGAAGAGAAATATGGTGTAGGTTCCAAGCATACTGCAACTGTACGCAATTTCACCAATTTCGGAGTGTTTGTTGAAATCGAGGAAGGTGTTGATGGATTAATCCATATTTCTGACCTGTCCTGGACGAAGAAAGTAAAACATCCGGCAGAGTTTACTCAGATCGGTGCTCCGATAGAAGTAGTGGTGCTGGAAATTGACAAGGAAAACCGTCGTTTGAGTTTGGGTCACAAACAATTGGAAGAGAATCCGTGGGATGTATTTGAAACCATCTTTACCGTTGATTCCATCCATGAAGGTACGATTACCGAGATATTTGACAAAGGTGCCGTAGTTGCTCTGCCTTATGGTGTAGAGGGATTTGCAACACCGCGTCATTTAGTAAAAGAGGACGGTTCGCAGGCTAAAGTAGATGAAAAACTGGAATTTAAGGTAATTGAATTCAACAAAGCAGCAAAACGGATTATTGTTTCTCATTCACGCGTATTCGAAGATGTTCAGAAATCTGAAGAAAAAGCAAAGAAAAGTGCTGAAGAGAAATCTACCAAAAAGGCAGTTAAACAAGTGAAAGACAAACTGGAAAAAACCACTTTGGGTGATATTACCGAATTGGCTGCTTTGAAAGAACAGATGACTGCTGATGCTGTATCGGAAAACAAAGAATAATTTAGACTAACGATTGGAAGTAAGCCGTAAGAGTAACAAAAGGCTTTGAGGTTTTCTTTGTTGTCGTAAATTATGAAATTCGAGTTGACAATATTGGGGAGCGGTTCTTCCGTTCCCACTGCTAACAGAAATTCTGCCGCTCAAGTACTCAATGTACTTGAGCGGTATTTTCTTATAGATTGTGCTGAAGCTACTCAACATCAGCTCAGGCGTTTCCGTGTGCCTTATAATAAGATAAATCATATCTTTATTTCTCATTTGCATGGGGATCATTTCTTTGGACTGATGGGGTTTTTGTCTACTCTTTCCTTGCAGGGAAGGAGAGGAGAAATGCATATTTATGCCGACTCCCGTTTACAGGAAATAATGGAATGTCAGATGAAAATCATGCGTAGCCGTTTTGTATATCCTATTGTTTTTCATGCATTAAGCCGCAGAGAAGAATTGATATATGAAGATAAAGTGGTTACAGTTACTTCTTTTCCTTTAAAGCACCGCTATGAAGCTCCGGTTTGCGGATTTTTATTCCGTGAAAAAGAACGGGAAAGGACAATCCGCAAAGACATGGTAGCTGCCTGGAAAGTACCTGTTGCATTTATGCAATATCTGAAAATGGGAAAAGATTACGTAACTCCGGAAGGAGAAGTTATTGCTAATAAACGGCTGACAGTGGCACCGCCTCCTTCCCGTTCATATGCTTATATAACAGATACTCTTTTCCGGGAGCGTTTTTCCGGCTATGTTCAAGGGGTAGATTTATTGTATCATGAGGCTACATATAGCAAAGAAGATGAAGTTTTGGCCAGGGAAAGTTATCATAGTACCGCAGAACAGGCTGCGAAACTGGCAGAATCGGCCGGAGCGAAAAAATTATTATTGGGACATTTTTCCGCTCGTTATTCTGATGTGACGGAGCTTTTATCTGAGGCCCGCACTATTTTTCCAAATACGTTTATCTGTTCTGACGGAGATGTGTTTGAAATTCCGGCACAGAAGAGAGAGGGGTATTGAATAGCCGGATTTACAAAATAATCCAAATGAGTTTGAGAGTGAAAGTGCAGGATTTTGTTTACTTTTGTATATTGTTACTTTAATTTTGTTGTAATGAATCATCTTGTAATTATGGCGGGTGGTGTAGGTAGCCGTTTCTGGCCGATGAGTACTCCTGCAAAGCCTAAGCAGTTTATTGATGTTTTAGGAACCGGAAGAACTTTATTGCAGTTGACAGTGGAGCGTTTTGCAAGTATTTGTCCGATTGAAAATGTTTGGGTTGTGACATCCGTAAAATACAAAGAGCTTGTAAAGGAACAGTTGCCTGAAATTCCGGAGTCCAATATATTATTGGAGCCTTGTATGCGGAATACGGCACCTTGTATTGCTTATGTGGCCTGGAAAATAAAACAAAAGGATGCGGATGCCAATCTGGTTATTTCTCCTTCAGATCATTTGGTGATGGATGTGCCTGAATTCAGAAGGGTGGTTTGTAAGGGATTGGAGTTTGTTGCCGGAAGTGACAGAATTCTGACGTTGGGCGTATTGCCGGTACGGCCTGAGACCGGGTATGGTTATATAAAAGCTCAGGCTGGGGGTGACGGAGACATACTGGAAGTGGAAAGTTTTAAGGAAAAACCGGATATACAGACTGCAAAATATTATTTAACAGCCGGGGGATATTACTGGAATGCCGGGATTTTTCTCTGGAATGTGCAGACAATAGAAAAAGCTTTCCGGGACAATGAACCGGGAATTGCAGCTATTTTTGATTCTTTGCAGAGTGTATTTTATACCGTTGAGGAACAAAGAGCAATTGACCGGAAATTTCCTGAATGTCCCAATATTTCCATTGATTATGCAGTGATGGAAAGAGCTGAAAATATTTATGTTTTTCCGGTAAGTTTCGGATGGTCGGATTTAGGTACATGGGGTTCGCTGTATGAACAGGTGGTGAAAGACCTTGATTCGAACGCTGTGGTCGGACAGAATGTTAGGATGGTGGAGAGCAAAGGGTGTATAGTACATGTTCCCGACGATAAAAAAATGGTGCTTCAGGGGCTTGAGGAGTATATTGTTGCCGAGGAAAACGGAGTGTTGCTGGTGTGCCGCAAAACAGATGAACAACGTATTAAGGAATTTTCGTCCAAACTATAAATTTGTTTATAGTTATATTAAGTTTTGTTTCCTTTATACAGAAAAATAAATGAAATGATAAATGTAATTGATGCACATCATTCTGTGTTGAATCTTTTTCTTGCAGAAATCCGGAATAAAGAAATACAGGTCGACCGGATGAGATTCCGGCGTAATCTGGAAAGGGTGGGTGAAATATTGGCTTATGAGATTAGTAAGACTTTTTCCTATACTCCCCGGACCGTACAAACTCCGATTAATCCTGCAGTGGTAATGTTGCCGGAGCAGGATGTTGTCATTGCTACGGTATTGCGGGCAGGGTTACCCTTTCATCAAGGTTTTTTAAATTATTTTGATCACGCTGGAAACGCTTTTGTTTCGGCGCGTCGTGTTAGTGACCGTACCACCCATCAAATAGAAATTCGTTTTGATTCCGTTTATACTCCGGATTTGACGGGTAAACAACTTTTGTTGGTAGACCCGATGATTGCGACAGGAGCCTCTTTGGTGATTGCCTACCGTGAGTTGCTGAAGCAAGGTAACCGTCCGGTTCATACCCATATAGCCTCAGTTATTGCCAGTATACAAGGGGTGGATTATGTTGAAAAAGAATTGGCAGGTGAACCTTTCACTTTGTGGACGGCTGCTTTAGACAAAAATCTGACTGAAAAATACTATATTGATCCAGGATTGGGAGATGCCGGCGATTTGGCTTTCGGAGCTAAAAAGTAAATTTTGCCCATGTATGATGCGGGGAAAAGTATATAATGTGAAGAATATTTCGTATTTTTGCCACTTATGGAAGTGAATAGGTATCTGATAGCAGCATTGTATGTCATGGCAGGGTGTGCTGTGACAATTCCTCTTAAGGCTCAGACTGATAATGTACCTTTGAGAGGAGAGCAGTGTCGTCAGGTAGTTACTCACACTGTAAAGGTCGTTTCGGTTTATATGCAGCATGAGGAGGAGCAGCAGAATCACTGTGTTTTACCTCCTGATTATTATCATTTTCCGCAACCGGAATTTTCCCAGACCGATTATGTATTTGGCGAAACTATCCGGATTAATGCCGGGTCGTTGTGCCATACTTCCTATAAAATCAGGGCTCCGGAAATTTAATGGACGGGAGCATGATTCTGACGATATGAAGTGTGGGATTGCGGGAGATATAATGTAAATAAGTTTAAATGACCAGGAGATTGACAGAAAATGGGTCAATCTGAATCTAAAATTAAATATTACATGGGTTTCAACGATATTTTAAAGAGCCTGTTCGGAAATAAATCCGACCGGGATATGAAAGAATTGATGCCAATTGTGGCAAAAGTGAATGCCGAGTGGGTGAAGATAAAGGAATTAAGTCATGATGAATTGCGTGCTGTTGCCGAAGATATGAAGAAGCAGGTGCGGGATTACATTAAAGAAGAAGAAGAAGAAATAGCGGCATTAAAGAGAAAGGTAGAGGAAGAAAGGCCTTCCATTGAGGAACGGGAAGAGATATATGAGAGGGTTGACAAATTAGAGGAGCAGATTGATAAGAAAGTGGAGGAGATTCTAACGGAATTGATGCCCAAAGCTTTTGCAGTCATGAAAGACACTGCCCGTCGTTTTAAGGAAAATGCCGAAATAGAAGTTACTGCCACACAGTTTGACAGGGATTTGGCTGTAGAGCATGATTTTGTTGAAATAGAAGGAGATAAAGCGATTTATTTTAATTCCTGGGTTGCCGGAGGGAATGAAATCACCTGGGATATGGTACATTATGATGTACAATTAATAGGTGGTGCTGTTCTGCATCAGGGAAAGATTGCCGAGATGGCAACCGGTGAAGGTAAAACGTTAGTGGCTACTTTGCCGGTGTTTCTGAATGCGTTGAGCGGACGTGGAGTGCATATGGTGACCGTAAATGATTATCTGGCTAAACGTGACTCTGAATGGATGGGGACATTGTATATGTTTCATGGTCTTTCTGTGGATTGCATAGACAAGCATCAGCCTAATTCGCCGGCGCGTCGGAAGGCATATATGGCTGATATAACCTTTGGTACCAATAACGAGTTTGGTTTTGATTATCTGCGTGATAATATGGCTATAAATCCGGAGGATCTGGTACAGCGTAAGCACAATTATGCGATTGTCGATGAGGTTGATTCGGTGTTGATTGATGATGCACGTACACCTTTGATTATTTCAGGTCCTGTGCCTAAGGGGGACGATCAGATGTTTGACGAATATAAACCCCGTGTGGAGCGTTTAGTGAAAATGCAGCAGGAACTGGTGATGAAAATCTTCAAGGATGCCAAAGATTTGCTGGCAAGTGATGATGCAAAGAAACGGAAAGAAGGAGGAGTTCTGTTATTGCGGGCTCATAAAGGGTTGCCCAAATATAAGCCTTTGATTAAATTTCTGAGTGAAGAGGGGAATAAGGCCATTCTGATTAAGACGGAGAATGAATATATGCAGGAGAACAACCGGAGGATGCCTGAGATCACTGATCCCCTGTATTTTGTGATTGATGAGAAGCTGAATTCGATAGATTTAACCGACAAGGGGCATGATACGGTTACGGCTGCCGGAGAAGACCCGAAATTCTTTATATTGCCAGATATTGGTGCTGAAGTTGCTGAAATAGAGAAAATCGTTACAGACGAAAAAGAGAAAGTGGCTAAAAAAGATGAGCTGATTCAGCAATATGCCATGAAATCTGAACGGGTACATACAATTAACCAGTTATTGAAAGCTTATACTTTATTTGAGAAAGATATTGAATATGTGGTATTGGATAATAAGGTGAAGATTGTGGATGAGCAGACCGGCCGTATTATGGAAGGGCGTCGCTATTCCGATGGTTTGCATCAGGCGATTGAAGCCAAGGAAGGGGTAAAAGTAGAAGCTGCAACCCAAACTTTTGCCACCATCACTTTACAGAATTATTTCCGTATGTACCATAAGTTGTCGGGAATGACGGGTACTGCAGAGACAGAAGCCGGAGAATTCTGGGACATCTATAAGTTGGATGTTGTTGTAATTCCTACGAACAAGCCTGTTGTCCGCATTGATGCCAACGATTATGTGTACAAGACTAAACGTGAAAAATATAATGCTGTCATTGAGGAAATTGTACGTTTGGTGGATCTTGGGCGTCCGGTGTTGGTGGGTACGACTTCGGTGGAAGTATCTGAATTATTAAGCCGGATGTTGAAATTACGCGGGATTAAACACAATGTCCTGAATGCCAAGTTGCATCAAAAAGAAGCTGAAATTGTTGCCGTAGCAGGTCAGTCTAAGACGGTGACAATTGCAACTAATATGGCTGGTCGTGGTACTGATATTAAGTTGAGTCCGGAAGTTAAAGAAGCAGGTGGTTTGGCTATTATAGGTACTGAACGTCATGATTCCCGGCGGGTTGACCGTCAGTTGCGGGGCCGGGCCGGTCGTCAGGGGGATCCGGGCTCTTCTCAGTTCTTTGTATCTCTGGAAGATGATTTGATGCGTTTGTTCAGTTCGGAACGTATCATCCGGGTGATGGACCGTTTAGGACATCAGGAAGGTGATGTGATACAGCATTCTATGATTACAAAGTCCATAGAACGTGCTCAGAAGAAAGTTGAAGAAAATAACTTTGGTATCCGTAAGCGTTTGCTGGAATACGATGATGTGATGAATTCGCAGCGTACTGTTATTTATAAACAGAGGCGTCAGGCGTTACTGGGAGAACGTATCGGCGTGGCGGTAGCCAATAATACATATGATGTATGTGAGTCGATAGTCATGGAATACCAGCCAGTTAATGATCCGGATGGTTTCCGTATGGAAGTTTTACGTGTGTTGTCTGTGGATTTTGAGATAGACCCGGAAGAATTTCATAAAATACGTCCGGACGAACTGACGGAACAATTGTATCAGTATGTCCGGGCTGCTTATCAGCGGAAAGTAGAAGCAATTGCACGGCAGGCATTCCCGGTGATTAAAAATGTGTTTGAAACCCGTGGAGATGTCTTTAAAAATATAGTGGTTCCTTTCACGGACGGCACAAAAATGTATAGTGTTGTCACTAATTTGGAAAAAGCTTATCGTACAGAAGGCGAAGATTTGATGCGTTCTTTTGAAAAGGCGGTGATTTTGGCTCATATAGATGATGCCTGGAAAGAACATTTGCGTGAAATGGATGAGTTGAAGCAATCTGTTCAGAATGCAACTTACGAGCAAAAAGATCCTTTGTTGATTTATAAGTTTGAGTCTTATAATCTTTTCAAGACGATGGTAGAAAAGATTAATAAGGGGATGGTGTCTACTTTGATGAAAGGTCAGATTCCTATGCAGGAGCCTGAGCAGGTAAGAGAAGCAGAACAGCGTCGGACAGATTTGAGTAAAATGCGGGAAAGCCGTGCTGAAGCTCAGGCTGCAACAGCGAACCGGGGACCTGTTCATCAGACACCGGTGAAAGTAGGTCCCAAGGTAGGACGTAATGAGCTTTGTCCTTGCGGAAGCGGACTGAAGTATAAGAATTGTCATGGAAAAAACGAGTAACCGATGAACGGGGTAACGATGAATGATGAGTAATGATTACATGTCTCGTCATTTGTCGGTTATCACTCATCATTCATCATTCATCATATGTTGTCATTATTTATCAATTGGGATATTAGTCCTGAAATTTTCAATCTGGGAGGAATTTCAATCCGTTATTACGGACTTTTATTTGCTTTAGCTTTTGTATTGGGTTACCGGGTAGAAGAAAAGATGTTTAAGGCAGAAGGGTTGCCGATGGCTTGGTTGGATAAATTGTGGTTGTATGTTGCAATAGCAACGATTATCGGAGCCCGGCTGGGACATTGCATTTTTTATGACTGGGCTTATTATAGCCAGCATCCTTTGGAAATGATATTGCCTGTCCGTTTTGTTCCGGAATTTAAATTTACAGGTTATCAGGGTTTGGCCAGTCATGGTGCAGCGATTGGTATTATTGCCGGATTGTGGTATTATTCCCGTAAAGTCAGTAAGAAGTCTATCTTTTGGATTTTGGACAGGGCGGTAATTCCGATTGCTCTGGCCGGTTTTTTTATTCGAATGGGGAATTTGATGAATTCGGAGATTATAGGTTTGCCGACAGATGTACCCTGGGGATTTCGTTTTGTTAATTCTGGTATGGAAAATCCTGAATTGCCCCGCCATCCGGCTCAATTGTATGAAGCAGTTTGTTATCTGGTCAGTTTTTTTGTTTTGATGTATCTTTATTGGCGTACAGATGTCAAGAAGCGGATGGGATTTATTTTCGGAGCTTTTCTGATTTTGATTTTTACGGCCCGTTTTATCATTGAATTTGTAAAGGAAGTGCAGGAACCCTGGGAAATAGGAATGATGTTGAATATGGGGCAAATTTTGAGTATTCCTTTTATTTGTGCAGGTGTATTTATGCTTTGGTATAGTAAGAAAATGCCTGCTCCGGAAACAAAGATTCCGCAGACGGGCAAGAAAGCTTAGGGAGATTATGTACGAAAAAAAATTTATGATAGAGGCTATCCGTCTGGCAATGGAAAATGTGGAGAAAGGGAAAGGCGGACCTTTTGCTGCAATAGTTGTGAAAGAAGGCAAGGTAATAGCTGCCTGTGCCAATACGGTGACTGCTGATTGTGATCCTACCGCGCATGCCGAGGTAAATGTTATCCGTATGGCTTGCCGTGAGTTACGTAGTCATCAGTTGTCCGGTTGTGAACTCTATTGCAGTTGTGAGCCTTGTCCGATGTGTTTGGGTGCTATATACTGGGCCAGGCCTGCCCGGGTTTATTATGCTTCGTCTCAGGAAGATGCAGCAGAGGCCGGTTTTGACGATTCCTTTATCTACAAAGAGATTGCTTTGCCGGAATCTGACCGGACGATTCCTTTTTTGCATGAAAAGGAGGCCGGTGCGGGAGAAGAATTCAGGTTGTGGATGACAACTCCGGAAAAAATAGAATATTAAAGTTGCTTTATGGAGTTAGTGCTCACTGGTTTATGGCTTATTGCAGGTCTGGGAATTGGCTGGTTGTTGTCTTTACCGGTCCGGAAAGTTGACCGTATCCGCCTGAATATCTTGCAACAGCATTTTGATTCGCTTTTAAAAAAAGAGCAGGAACTCCGGGAAGAGCATATTGCTTTATTACGGGAATCTGAAAGACTGAAAGAAAATCTGCGGCTTACGGAAGAAAAACTGCAATCTCAAAAGAAAGAGATGGGAGAACTTCAGCAATTATTATCGGACCAATTCCGGAATCTGGCAACTGAGATATTAGATGATAAATCCAGGCGTTTCACAGAAACGAACCGGGAAAACATAGAGAAAATCCTTTCGCCTTTGAATAAAGATATTGAAGAATTCCGTAAAAAGGTGGATGAAGCTTACCATAAAGAGTCGACAGAGCGGACTATTTTGGAACGCAAGATTGCGGAATTGGTGCAGTTAAATAATCAGCTTAGGGTGGACGCTGCTAATTTGACGAACGCTTTGAAAGGAAATACTAAGACACAAGGAGATTGGGGGGAAATGATCCTGGAGCGTATTTTGGAAAATTCCGGTTTGACCCGGGGCAGGGAGTATTTTGTGCAGGAAACCCTGAAAGATGATGCCAACCGGACCATTCACGGTGAGCGTGGCAATTTGATGCGTCCGGATGTGGTTATCGTCTATCCGGATAGCCGGAAAGTGATTATTGATTCGAAAGTTTCCCTGACAGCTTATGTCAACTATTGTAATGCAGAAACGGATGTTGAGCGTGAACTTACTTTAAAAGCTCATATGCAATCCATCCGGAAACACATTGATGAGTTATCGGAAAAGAATTATTGTGCATGGGCTGGCGGGACCTTGGATTTTGTTATGATGTTTATCCCTAATGAAGCTTCGTATGTATTGGCTATGCAAACAGATTCAGCTTTGTGGAATGAAGCTTACCGGAAACGGGTATTGCTGCTGAGTCCGGCCAATCTGATTGTTTCCTTAAAGCTTACAGCCGATTTGTGGAGTCGGGAATATCAAAATAGGAATGCTTTGGAAATTGCAGAACGGGGAGCAAAGTTATACGATAAATGTGTTTCATTTTTAGAGAGTTTTACTTCTGTCGGTGAGAGTATCCGTAAGACACAGGATGTCTATGAACAGGCTTTTAGTCGTTTAAAAAGCGGAAATGGCAATTTGATAGCACAAACTATGAAATTGAAGGAACTGGGAGTTAAGTCCAGGAAAGGAAGTAAAGAAATTCCGCAGGAACTGGCGGATGGCGCGGAACCGGAATCTTGATTTTATACCAGTTTGTTTCAAATGACGGAATAAGTTTTTTTGTAAAAATCTAAGGAATTTGAATTATGGATATATTAAAAGCAGAGTTTGTTGTCAGTAATTCGACTGTGGATAAATGTCCGAAACCAGATCGCCATGAATATGCTTTTATCGGACGTTCAAATGTAGGAAAATCCTCTTTAATCAACATGCTGACTAATAACAAAAAGTTAGCTAAAACTGCTGCGAAGCCTGGTAAAACCCAATTGATAAATCATTTTTTAATTAATGATTTCTGGTATATGGTGGATTTACCGGGTTATGGGTATGCCCGTACTTCTGAAACCAACCGCCGGTTGTTTGAAAGAATGATCCGGGATTATATTCTGAAGCGTGAAAATCTGGTTTGTCTTTTTGTGCTGATAGACAGTCGGCATGAGCCTCAGCAGATAGATCTGGAATTTATGGAATGGTTGGGTGAAAACGGAGTACCTTTTGTAATGGTGTTTACCAAAGCCGATAAGCTGACTACTACCCAACGTATCACATGTATTGATGAATATCATAAAGTGATGCTGAATACCTGGGAATCAACCCCGGTGGCTTTTATGACTTCGTCGGAAAAACGTCTGGGGCGGGAAGAGTTGTTGGATTATATTGATGAATTGAATAAAAGTGTGAAGTTGTAACGGTATGATATTATGGTGGTTTTTCCAAATGCAAAAATAAATATAGGGCTTTTCGTGACCGGGAAAAGACCGGATGGTTTTCATAATCTGGAGACTGTTTTTTATCCGGTGGGGTTGTCTGATGTTTTGGAAATTGCTGAAGGAAACGGATGTCCCGGGGAATATATTTTTCACAATACGGGGATAGATGTGGGGTGTGAACCTGAAAAAAATTTGATTATAAAAGCTTATCTTTTGCTGGCTGCTGCATATCGTTTGCCAGCGGTGAATATCCATTTGCATAAAGTAATTCCTTTCGGTGCAGGTTTGGGAGGAGGTTCGGCGGATGCGGCGTTTATGCTGAAAGCTCTGAATGAATATTTTGAATTGCATCTGCCGGAACAAAAATTAATGGAGTTAGCTGCAGCATTAGGGAGCGACTGTGCTTTTTTTATCCGGAATCATCCCGTATTTGCAACCGGAAAGGGAGAGTTGCTCGAGGATATACAACTTTCTTTGGCCGATTATCAAATCGTTGTTGTAAAGCCGACTGCCGGAGTTTCTACGCCTGAGGCATATGCCGGGATTGTTCCCGGACCGGCACCTGTTCATTTGCAGGAAATAGGAAAATGGACTGTTACAGATTGGAAAGAAAGGGTGTACAACGACTTTGAAAAAACTGTGTTTTTGAAGTATCCTGAGGTTGCGGCATTAAAGCAGAAATTATACGAGTCCGGAGCTTTGTATGCTTCAATGACAGGAAGCGGTTCTGCTGTTTTCGGTATTTTTGAAAAAAGAAATAAAATAAAAATAGAATATCCGGGCTGTTTTGTCTGGCAGGAGAATCAGGATTGATTTTTTTGAATAAGATGAGGAATTAAAATGAAAGAAAATCTGACAATTATATTGATAGGTCTGGTAGCCGGTTTTATCGGTATTTTGCCGTTGTTGCAGAAAAAGGCGGATAGATATTCTCTTTTGGCTGCTTTTTTGTTGTTTTTTATGATGCCTTATATCGTATTTCATTTCCATCTGCCGTGGGCGCAATGGTGGTGGAAAGGTATGCTGATTTCCGGGGTGCTGGCTTTACCGCTGGCTTTTTCTTTTGTCCGGGGAAATTCCCGGTGTACTTTTCCTTTATTATTGGCTGCTGTCATTGTCGGGGCTTTTATCTCTTTTCTGGGGCATTATCTTTTGTAAAAAGGATGCGATAAGAAAAGATAATAGTTTGCAATGATGTGTATACATAATGTTGTACTAAAATGAAGCAAAAGATACTCTTTGTTTGTCACGGAAACATTTGCCGTAGTCCGATGGCAGAATTTATAATGAAGAAACTGGTTAAAGATGCCGGACGTGAGGATGAATTTGAGATAGCCTCTGCGGCTACTTCCACAGAGGAGATAGGTAATGATATTTATCCTTTGGCCAAAGCTTGTTTATTGAAGCATGGTATATCGTTTACCCCCAGAGAGGCACGGCAGGTGACGTGTTCCGATTATGATTATTACGACCGTATTTTTTTGATGGATAGGAACAACTTGTGTTGGTTGCGCAATGTATTGCCCGAAGTGAAAGATGAAAGAGGTAAGATACAATTGCTGATGTCATTGACGGGTAGTAACTGTGATGTGGCTGACCCATGGTACACCGGTGATTTTGAGCGGACTTATCAGGATATTACTGAGGCTTTGTCACATTTATTGTAAAGAAACCAATAGCGTTTAATTTTATTATGGCGGGGTGTGTTACGGATTTTGTATACACACTCCGCCGTTGAATTTACCGTTTCAGGGCAAATGAATAGAAAATAGCGGAGATTCCGCCAAATATAAAAGCCAACCCCGTCCATATAATGATGTTAAACGCACCAAACAGGGGATGGAAAATAATCAGAAAAGCGAAAATTAAAGTGAGAATACCTCCTGCCAATACCCATCCCCAGGAAGGACTGTGATACGATTGCATGACAGAGGATTGTCCGATGAAACTGATACCTGCGAACATAAGGATGAAACCAACCAAATAAGGTAACATATCTGCTGTCCAGACCAGATTTCCCAATAGTATAAATCCGATAATCAGGTCCAGAATACCAATGGCCAGTCCCCAACCCCAGTTGCGGAAGTGCCGTCCGGCAAAAGCATTGACGATTTCACCGATACCATACATGATAAACATGATACTGAAATAAACAGCCAATGCGAAATAGGATTCTACAGGATTCCGGAATACCCAGATTCCACAGGCAATAGAGAGAATACCGATAATCAGCATTAGCCACCAATACCGGTTTGTTGGAATGTAATTGTTTGTCGTTTCCATAACTATAATTGTTTTTGATTATAGCTGTTTTAACGGGAAAGAAAAGGGAAGGTTTAAAAATGTGCGGATTACTTTATGTCCGGGAGGGGATTTGAAATCCGGTTTTGACCGGAATAGCAGAAAAAAACTGTCCGGACAGTTTTTTCCGGACAGTTTTTTTCTTTGCTATTATCTGTTATTTAACTAAATGTACATCGAGTTGAGGGAAAGGTATGTTGATATTTTCTTCGGCAAATGTTTTGTATATTTTTTCATTCATGTCGAAGTATACTCCCCAGTAGTCCGGAGCATTAACCCAAGCACGTACAACAATATTCACAGAACTTTCTCCCAGTGAGGTCAGGGCAATAAAATAGTCCGGATTTTTCAGAATGCGGTTGTCAGCGTTCAGAAGTTTTTCAATGACGTTCCGTGCTTTATCGTAGTTATCTCCGTAAGCAATTCCGAATTGCCAGTCTACTCGCCGGGTTGCTTCTGTGGAATAGTTTTGGGTGATACCCGTTGATAAACCTCCATTGGGTATGATGATAATTTTGTTGTCGGGAGTTGTCAGGATGGTGTTGAAAATTTGTATTTCTTTGACAGTTCCGCTTTGTCCCTGGGCTTCAATAAAATCGCCCACTTTAAAAGGTTTGAACAGCAAAATCATAATTCCTCCGGCAAAGTTTTGCAAAGTGCCGCTTAAAGCCATGCCTACACCAACTCCGATGGAAGCGAATAAGGCAATGATGGAACTGGTTTCTACACCGAGCGTTCCGACAACCATCAGAATTAATAGAAAATTAAGTGTAATATTAATCAAACTTCGGGTGAAAGTAGATAATGAAGCTTCTACATGACGTCTTTCCAGAATGTTACTTACTAGTTTTTTTAATCTTTTTACAATCCAGCGTCCAATCAGAAAAATGATAATTGCTGCCAGTAATTTTGAACCCAGTGTAGTGCTCAGATTAATCAGCTTGTCCAGGAATACATCCCAATTCATTGTGGATACGGGTGTTAATATTTCTTCCATAATGATTGTTTAAAAAATTGAATATGATTTTAAATTTGTGTGAAATTAATAAAAAGAATATATTTTTCAAATTTATGGGCCGGGATAACAGGCAATTCATTTCTTTTTGTACAGTTTTTGCCAAATAATTGTATTTTTGCAGGCTCTGAATGGTATATAATAGTAATTAAAATAATAATCGGAATGAATATAGAAAGTCTGTTGGTTGCTAAAGTCATTGAAGCAGTTAAGGAATGTTATGGTGCGGAGGCTGAGCCGGATAAAATTCAGTTGCAGGCCACCCGAAAAGAGTTTGCAGGCGATTTGACAGTGGTTGTGTTCCCTTTTACCCGTTTTTCTAAAAAATCGCCTGAGGAAACCGGTAAAGAATTGGGAGAATATTTGAAAAGATACATAGAAGAAGTCCGGGACTATAACGTTGTAAAGGGATTTTTGAATATAGAGATTTCGTCAGCCTATTGGTTGGAAGTGTTGAATGAAGTTGCTCTTGATCCGAAATATGGTTATTTTCATGAAAAAAGCGGAAATTCTTATATGATAGAATATTCGTCTCCCAATACGAATAAGCCTTTGCATTTGGGCCATATCCGGAATAATTTGCTGGGATGGTCTGTTTCAGAAATACAAAAAGCAAACGGGCATGAGGTGAAGATGGTGAATCTGGTGAACGACCGGGGGATTCATATTTGTAAAAGTATGATAGCTTGGAAAAAGTATGCCTGTGGGGCAACTCCGGAGTCGGCCGGAATGAAAGGAGACCATTTTGTGGGAGATTATTATGTCCGTTTTGACAAGGAGTATAAGGCACAAATCAAGCAATTGACGGAAGAAAAAGGACTGGATGAGGAAGAGGCTAAAAAGCAGGCTCCCATTTTGCTGGAGGCTCAGGATATGCTGCGGAAATGGGAGGCCGGGGACGAGGAAACCGTTGGGTTATGGCGTACCATGAATGATTGGGTACTAAAGGGGTTTGATGAAACTTATAAACTGATGGGCGTCGGATTTGATAAGATATATTTTGAATCGCAGACTTATAAAAAAGGCCGTGATATTGTGTTGAAAGGTTTGGCCGACGGTGTACTTTACCGGAAAGATACGGGAAGTGTATGGGCTGATCTGACGGGAGACGGATTGGATCATAAATTGTTGTTGAGAGACGATGGAACGTCTGTATATATGACTCAGGATATTGGGACTGCGTATGAACGTTTCAATGAGTTTGATATGGATGAAATGATTTATGTTGTTGGAAATGAACAGAATTATCATTTTCAGGTTCTTTCTTTGATTTGCGGTAAATTGGGTTTTCCCTGGGCTGATAAGATAAAACATCTTTCTTACGGGATGGTGGAATTACCGGAAGGAAAAATGAAATCGCGTGAAGGTACTGTTGTGGATGCTGATGATTTGATGCAGGAAATGATTCATACAGCCCGTGAAACTTCACAGGAATTGGGTAAATTGGATGGCTATTCGGCGGAAGAGGCTGAGGAGGTGTACCGGAAAGTGGCATTGGGGGCTTTAAAATATTTCATTTTAAAAGTAGATCCCAAGAAGACAATGTTGTTCAATCCCAAAGAGTCTATTGATTTTAACGGGAATACAGGACCTTTTATCCAATATACCTACGCCCGTATTCAGTCGGTGTTGCGGAAGGCTGCCGAAGCAGGGACGGAGCCTCAGGCGGCCGGTATTCATATCCGTATTTCGGAAAAAGAACAGAATCTGATAAAATGGATTGCTAAACTTCCGGATGTAGTGCGGGAAGCGGGAGCAACTTATAGCCCTGCATTGCTGGCAAATTATTCTTATGACCTGGCAAAGGAATTTAATCAGTTTTACCATGATTTTTCTATTCTGAAGGAAGAAGACAGGGAGGTGAAAAATTTCCGGTTGCTGTTGGCAAAGGTATGTGGAGAAGCGATTAAAAATGCAATGGGTATGTTGGGTATAGAAATGCCGGACAGAATGTAAAGATGAATCTGACCAATTATCATAGTCATTGTTCTTTTTGTGACGGCCGGGCACCTATGGAAGAATTTGTAAAATCGGCTGTTGCTGCCGGTTTTACGGCTTATGGGGTATCTTCGCATGCTCCTTTGCCTTTTGCTACCCAATGGACGCTGAAACAAGAGGAGGTGGTAGCATATCTCCGGGAAATTGAGAGGCTTAAAAAGAAATATGCCGGACAGATAGAATTGTATGCCGGTATGGAAATCGATTATTTGAGCGGTGTTCAGAATCCTGCAAATGATTATTTTCAGAATTTGCCCCTGGATTACCGGATAGGTTCCGTACATCTTGTTTATACAGACGAGGGAGAAATTATTGATACGGATACCAGTGCTGAAAATTTTAGTTTTCTGTTGCATAAATATTTCGGAGGAGATTTAAGACGATTGGCAGAGCGTTATTATGAGGCTTCATTGGAGTTGGTGGAGTCGGGAGGCTTTGATTTTATCGGACATGCTGATAAAATTTTTTATAATGCGGAATGTTTTGAACCCGGAGTTACAGGATATTCCTGGTATAAAGAATTGTGTGAAAATTTGTTCCGCCGGATTGCAGGGAAAGGTTTGATGCTGGAGATTAATACCAAAGCATATCAGTCAAAGGGGTGTTTTTTTCCTGCCTGTCAGCATTTTGAAATAATCCATCGTTTGGGTATACCAGTTGTTGTAAATTCTGACGCCCATTTTCCGGAGCGGATTAATGCCGGTCGGCAGGAAGCTTTGGCGCAGCTTAAAGCAAGTGGTTTTACTTCTGTTTGTGAGATGCATCAGGGGAAATGGTTGGAAGTAAGTATTGATATATAGTGTGGGCCGTGGAAATTAGTTGGTGAAGGCTCTGAGGTCTTTTCCGGATGAACAAAGTTCCGGAAATTAAAAAAATGAAAAGATGAATGAGGAATTGAATTTAGAACAGGTATTGGAATTGGTTGTAGTGTGGGCCAAAGAAGCGGGAAAGCTCCATCTTTCTTATTTCCGGGGAAATAACCTGGATATCCGTACCAAATCCAATGTATATGATGTGGTTACCCGGGCGGACAAAGAGGCTGAGGCTTTTTTGATTCATGAAATCGGGAAAAATTTTCCGGAGCATGCTGTATTGGGAGAGGAAAGCGGAGAACATACCGGACTGGCGGATTACCGTTGGGTAATCGATCCTTTGGACGGAACGAATAATTTTAGCCAGGGCTTGCCTGTATTTACTGTTTCCATCGGTTTGCAATATAAGAAGGAAACCGTGTTGGGCGTTGTATATGCTCCTTATTTTGATGAACTTTACACGGCTGTAAAAGGAAAAGGTGCTTTTTTGAATGCAGCACCTATTCATGTATCTGTCAAAAACGATTTGGGGCATTCTGTTCTGGGAACAGGGTTCCCTTATGATAAAGACATAAATCCGGATAATAATGCTGCCAACCTTGCTGCTATTTTGCCTCATTTGCGGGGTATCCGTCGCATGGGTTCGGCTGCATATGATTTGTGCTGTACGGCTGCCGGGTGGTTGGATGGATATTGGGAGCTGGGATTAAGTCTGTGGGATATGTGTGCCGGAGCGTTGATTGTGGAAGAAGCCGGCGGATGTGTGGTAACTTTCCGGGAAAACAGAGGTATTTCTATTATTGCCGGAAATGCCGTTATTGTGAAAAAAATCCGTGAAAAAATCAATTGAATGCTTAAATATCCCGGTAATTCCGCTACTCTGTAACTTTTATATAAGATTTAATTATTTATAATATGAGAATAAGAATCATTTGTTTATGCGTGTGTGTTTTGTGTGTTTACAGTCTTCGGGCACAGTTGTCCGGGCCGGTCTATCCTGTTCCGCAGGAGATGAAATGGGGACTGCAGGTAGTGGAGTTGCCTGCTGGTTTTCAATTGACCGGAGAATCGTCGGCTAATCCTTTTGCTGTAAATCAACTGAAAGCATTGTTGGGAGGGGAAAGTGGCAAGACTGAAAAATTTACAATATATATTGGGAAAAGAGGAGACAAAGCAGTTCGTAAATATGCGCATCTTATTCCTCAGCAGCCTGAAGGTTATTATCTTTCGGTAGCGGACGACCGGATTGTATTGGCCGGAAATGATGACCGAGGAACTTATTATGCGGTGCAGACTTTGCGTCAGTTATTGCAGGGAAAGCGCATTCAGGAAGTTGAAATCAGAGATTATCCTGTGGTCCGTTTCCGGGGTGTGGTTGAAGGTTTCTATGGTACACCGTGGAGTCATGAAGCACGTCTGAGACAATTGAGATTCTATGGCGATAATAAGCTCAATACTTATATTTATGGTCCCAAAGATGATCCTTTTCACAGTTGTCCGGACTGGCGTAAACCTTATCCGGCCGAAGAAGCAGACCACATTCGTGAGTTGGTCCGGGTAGCCCGGGAGAATGCTGTAGATTTTGTATGGGCTATTCATCCGGGGCAGGATATCAAATGGAACGAAGAGGACCGCAGTCTGTTGCTGGCAAAATTTGAAAGTATGTATCGGTTGGGAGTCCGGGCATTTGCTGTTTTTTTTGATGATATTTCAGGTGAAGGGACCCATCCGGAACGTCAGGCCGATTTATTGAATTATATTGATAATTATTTTGTGAAGGTGAAAGGTGATGTCACACCTTTAATTATGTGTCCTACGGAATATAATAAAAGCTGGTCTAATCCGGCCAAAGGATATTTGACTACTCTGGGGACAAAGCTGAATTCCGGGATTCAGATTATGTGGACGGGAGACCGGGTGATTTCGGATATAACGGAATCCGGGCTGGCTTGGGTGAATGAAAAAATCAAACGTCCGGCTTATGTGTGGTGGAACTTTCCGGTATCGGATTATGTGCGGGACCATTTGTTGATGGGAGCGGTTTATGGGTTAGAGCTTCATATTGGCAAAGAAATGTCGGGTTTTGTGACTAATCCGATGGAGCATGCAGAGGCTTCAAAGATTGCTATTTTCAGTGTGGCGGATTATGCCTGGAATCCGGAGCACTATCATGTTCAAGGTAGCTGGAAAGCTGCAGTAAAGGCTGTATTGCCCGGTGAATCTGAGAGTTTGCAGGTATTTGTTAATCATAATTCTGATTTAGGACCAAATGGACATGGCTATCGCCGGGAGGAATCTGTGGAAATTTATCCGGTGGCTGATCGTTTTTTGAAAGGGTGCCGTCAGGGGAAATTGTCATCAGAAGAGTATTTGTTGTTGGCTGATGAGTTCACTAAAATTGTGGAAGCTGCCGATGTCTTGGCTGTTAATCAGGAAAACAGGGCTTTGGCGGAGGAGCTTCGGCCCTGGTTGGAACAGTTTAAAAATATGGGATTGTCCGGGCTTGAAGTATTGGCTATGTGGAAAGCTGCAGAAGCGGGTGATAAAGATATGTTCCTGCGAAAATATAAACATATGAGAGCATTGCAGCAAAAAGGTTTTGCGATAGACCAGACTTATAATCAAAATCCTTATCAACCTGGCGTAAAGACCGGTTCAAAGGTGATGCAGCCGTTGATTGATACGCTTTTTGTGTTGGCGACGGAATGTTATAACCGGAAATGCGGTGCTCAGTTGGACAGCAAGATATTCACTTCTCCTCATCAGTCATATAGTACGGTGGAGCAATTCAAAACTTTGCCGGTACGTGTAAAAAACAACCGTATTATAGTTTCTCCTATGCTTGAAGTAGTGAAATGGGGCAACGGACAATATTTGGGTGTAGAATTAGACAATGTGTATACATTGAAAGGTTTGGAGGCAGATTTTGGTGTGAAGGAAAGTGCAGCCTGGTTGCAACTGGAAACGTCGGTTGACGGGAAGTTGTGGGAAACTGTTGGGATGTCGCAGCATGAGAATCAGGTGAAAGCACAATTGGACGTGAAAGCCCGTTTTATCCGTATAGTTAATAAAAGCGGACAGGAACAGCAGGCTTATCTCAGGAAATTTGTGGTAGTACTTTAGAGTTCAGGACATAACGATGGTTTGAGCAGACGGTTTGAGGATGGAATTGGCCAGGATGCGCCGGGCTGTCTGATAACCTTCGTTGTAGATTTCCTGAATGTGTTCGAGGTCAAACATGCTGTATTTGCTCATATTTTGCGGTGCAATGAATACATCGCTCATACTGCGGTCTATGTCGGTATTCCGGTCTATTCCCAAGTGGAAAGAACGAATAGCCATTCCCAGCATGTTGGTTATTTTTTCGGAAGTATCCAGTGAATTGATTTCTACGGAAATGATTTTTTCACATCTTTTCCGGATAGGCCGGACCGGAAGGTTCATAAAAACGCCTCCGTCTACATAGTCGTTACTGTCGATTTCTTTCGGGGTAAAGACAACCGGAATAGAGCAGGAGGCAATGATGCAGGGAAGGAGTTCCCCATGTTCAAAATGGACCGGGATAGCGTGATTGATGTCACTGGCTGTAATCACTAAAGGAATTTTTAATTCTTCGAAAGTTGCTGTATGCAGAAATTCTTTCAGGTGTTCTTCCATTCCGTTCATAGTCATGATACCCTTTTTGGACATAGTGGGACGGGCAAAATGTAATATCTTTTTTCCTGTGAAAAATTTCAGGCATTCTTCAGGAGTATGGCCGGAAGCTATCATTGCTCCGATAATGGAACCGGCACTGGTTCCTGATATGATGTCCGGTTTAAGCCCGGTGTCGTACATGGCTTGTATGACTCCCAGATGAGCAAACCCTCTGGCACCTCCTCCTCCGAGTACCAAGCCTATGTGATATTGTGGTGCAATGTCCATGAACACAATTTATGATATGTTTATGAATGTGTACGAAAAAAAACAACTCCGGGTTTTATTTCTCAAATATAGCAAAAAGAAATTGTTTTTTTACAGATATTCACTTAAGTTTAGGGTGGAAATCATGAAATTTTTACCAAGTTGTAAGATACGTACAAATCTGAATAAGGATATGGTTATATTACAGAGAATCAGGAGCGGGAAAGAAGTTGCTTTCCAAAAATTGCTGGAATTGTATACTGAAGCTTTTCCGCCGGAAGAACGCAGGGATACGGAACAATTGGCGGAGTGGCTGGATACTAAGCCGGCTATGTGTTTTAATGCAGTGGAATGTGACGGGGTATTGGCTGGCTTAGTGGTATATTGGGATTTCGGGACTTTTTATTATCTGGAGCATCTGGCTGTATTTGCTGATATGAGAAATAAGAAGATCGGGCAACAGATTCTGGATTGGATAAAAGAGCATTTGAAAGGGATATGGGTTTTGGAAGTGGAACCGGCTGATACGGAAATGGCAATGAGGCGTATTAACTATTACCGGCGGAATGGTTTTCAGATACTTGATAAGACTTATATGCAACCTTCTTATCGTTCCGGGGGAGAAGCATTTCCGCTTTGGATTATGGGAAATGAACCGGGCCAACCGCAGCCAGTGTTGGACGAACAGATACAGGTGATAAAAAACAGGGTATATTATTCCGGTTGGAATGAATGTTGCGGTTGAACTGTAGTGTCGTAACAGGGAGCGCGTGGAATATTAGTCCGTTGGTGCGCTTACAGTGTTGGTGTATATAAAGAAAAACCGGATTTCAGTATACTGAACCCGGTTTTAAAATTTTTGGCTAAATTCTGTTTTTTACTTTATTTTTTTCAGCATTTCACAGATTTCATTGTATACAGATTCGCCTGTGAAGCCGAATTTTTCGTCCAGAACTTTGGCTGGTGCGGAGTAGCCGAAATGATTTACTCCGTGTATTTTTCCGTGGCAACCGACCAGTCCTTCGAGTGTGACGGATAGCCCTGCAGTAAGCCCGAATTTAGGTCTATCTGCCGGAATCACTTCTTCCTGGTAAGCAATTGGTTGTTGCCGGAACAGACCTTCTGAAATAGCAGATACAACTTGTGAGGTGATGCCTTTTCTTTCTTTCAGCAGATGGGCAGCTTCGGTCAAAGTAGATACTTCCGAACCGGATGCAATCAGAATGACATCGGGATTCTGTCCGTTTTTCAGTGTAATGTAGGCACCTTTTTCGGCAGCCATAGCTTCGTCATAGCGATTGTTTTCTGCTGGCAGGTCATTTACATTTTGCCGGGAGAATACCAATGCCGTCGGGGTGTCGGTGTTTTCCATTGCCATTTTCCACGCTATACTGGTTTCGGCGGCATCTGCAGGGCGTAGTGCCAGTAAGCTCATTTTGTGATGGTGATTCTGCATTTTTTCCAGTAGCCGTAACTGGGCTTCGTGTTCGATAGGCTGGTGGGTAGGACCGTCTTCACCCACGCGGAATGCGTCGTGGGTCCAGATATATTTCACCGGTACTTCCATTAAAGCTGATAACCGGAAAGCCGGTTTCATATAGTCTGAGAATACAAAGAAAGTTCCGCAGGCTACATGGATACCACCGTGGAGGGCGATGCCGTTGCAAATGGCTGCCATGGTCAGTTCTGCTACGCCGGCTTGCAGGAATTTTCCGCTGAAGTCTCCTTTTACCAGATTTCTTGCACCTCCTTTGATGAATCCGTCGGTTTTGTCGGAGTTTGAAAGGTCGGCAGAACTGACAATCATATTGTCTACCTGTTTAGCCAATTCTGCCAATACATCGGCAGAAGCTGCCCGGGTGGCAATGTTGGCTTTGTGGGCAATGGCTTTGTAGTCGATGTCAGGAGCTTTTCCCGACAGATAATAGTGATATTTGGCTGCCAGTTCAGGATTTGCTTTTTCCCAGGCTGCCTGTTCTTCTTTTTTCTTTTTGGCGTAAGCCTTTTTTTCTTCAATCACCTTTTTGTAATATTCCAGTACTTCGGGGAAGATGGTGAAAGGATGTTCCGGATTGCCGCCCAGGTTTTCAATGGTTTTTTGGATTGATGCACCTGCTGCGCTGAGTGGCTGACCATGCGTAGATACTTTATTGGAGTAGTCTTCATTGTTTTCTCCGATGGCACCTTTTCCCATTAAGGTATGACCGATAATCAGAGTAGGACGTTGCGTTTCCGCCTGGGCTTTTTTCAATGCCTGGCGGATTTCTTCCGCACTATTTCCGTTGATGGTTATCGTATTCCAGCCCCAGGCTTTGTATTTCATTGCTGTATCTTCGTGGGTAACTTCGTCCACTTTAGTGGAGAGCTGGATGTTGTTGGCATCGTAAAACATAATCAGGTTTGACAGTCCCAGTGTTCCGGCTATGCGGCCTGCTCCCTGGGAAATTTCTTCCTGTATACCTCCGTCTGAGATGAAAGCGTATGTTTTGTGGGCCATCCATTCTCCGAAACGCGCCACCAGAAAGCGTTCCGCAATAGCTGCTCCGACGGCCATAGCATGTCCCTGTCCCAACGGACCGGAAGTATTTTCAATACCTCTTTGTATGTCTCTTTCCGGATGTCCGGGAGTGATGCTGCCCCATTGACGGAAGTTTTGCAGGTCTTCCATAGTGTATTTACCAAGCAGGCTTAGTGTTGCATAGAGCATCGGTGACATATGGCCGGGGTCCAGGAAAAAACGGTCCCGGTTTGCCCATGTTGCATCTTCCGGATCAAAGTTCAGAAATTCTGAAAATAACACATTGGCGTAGTCGGCTCCTCCCATAGCTCCGCCGGGGTGTCCTGATTTAGCTTTTTCTACCATTGCTGCTGCAAGAATCCGGATATTATCCGCTGCTCTGTCGGTTATTGTATTCATATTAGTTTTAGGGTTTATTTATTTTTTGAACAAAGATATAATAAAGAAATGAAAGTCTGGTATAGTATACTTTCTCATACTTTTTGTTTGATTACAAGGAATTTTATATTTAAAGATTTAGGTCTTTATACTGATGTTCCCACCAAGCCGGCTGGTCTTTCAGGTATTTGGCAAAGTAGGAGAGGATGGTATTGTTCCATAAGATGCGCTGGTTGTAATCGACAACAGCGTGGTCGGCATCTTTTACGAAAACCAGTTCTGCATCTTTGCCTAAGAGTTTCAGGGCTGTATAAAATTCGATGCTCTGTCCGGTAGGAACGTTTACGTCTTTGGTGCCGTGGATTAACAACAGGGGTACTTTGACTTTGTCTGCATTGAATAGCGGGCTTTGGTCTACATATATATCCCTGCGGTTCCAGGGGTAAGCGTGTGCCGAGGCGTTGGTGCTGTATCCGTAGCCCCAATATCCTTCACCCCAGTATCCGGCAATGGAAGATATTCCGGCATGCGATATGGCACAGGCGAAAATATCGGTCTGTGTTGTCAGGTATTCGGTGGTAAATCCGCCGTAAGATGCTCCCATGCAGCCAACTCTTGCCGGGTCGATGAAAGTATGCGCCTTGATAAATGCTTTTGTTGAAGCGATGATTTCGTCGCCTGTGATTTTTCCCCAGTTGTTCTGGTGGCGGGCAGAAAATTCCTGGCCGTATCCGATGGTTCCGGAGGGTTGGAGTACATAAACAACGTAACCATTGGCTGTGTATAGGTTAAATGGCCAACGGCCGCCGAAAGTACGTGATACCGGGGTTGTCCCGCCGTAATAATAGACAATCAACGGGTATTTTTTGGATGGGTCAAAGTCTGCCGGCAGATAGTAACGGCCGTCAATAACCGTACCTTTTTTGTAGTTGTAGTCCCAGTCTTTCATTTCCCCGAATGTGATGTTTTCATATTGTTTTTGAGCAGGATTGTCCCATAAAGCGGCCTGGTTGCCGGATAGATTCAGGGTGTAAATGCGGGGTGGGTAATTGGTATTGGAAGCGGTGTACATCATTTCATTGGCATTTTCCGAAAAGCTGGTTCTCAGAATCATGTCGCCCGGGCAGTTGATGCGGGTAAATTTACCGTTTTTGTATTGATATAACCGGACAAAATCGGCTTCGGTAACTTTGGCATAGATAGTTCCGTTCTTATGCCATATTGCTTCTTCGACAGAAGGATTGAAATTCCGGGTGATTGCCTGGGTTTGTTTTGTGGTCAGGTCATACAGGTAGAGCTGGGTGTCATATTGGTTTGCAATTTGGTTTTTGCCAATATTTTCACCCATTTTTCCGAATGCTGAAGGGCCGCCTTGTACTAATAATTTTGTTCCGTCGGGGGAAAAACTGCAATTAACAGAGAATAAGCGGTCCTGCCACAGTGTATCGGTTTTTAATGTGGCGATGTCTATCAGATATATGCTTTGTTTGCTGAATGGGTATTCAGTGTATTCCGGCCGGCTTGTTGAGAATAGCAGTTTTTTTCCGTCTGCACTGATATCCATAAGTGAAGTAGTCAGATTCCCCCAGGTCAGCCGGGAATGTAATCCGGTAGCAAAGTCGTATTTACACAGGTAATAGCGTTGCCGGAAATAAGCCTGACGGTCTTGGATGCCGGCAAGTTTACGTAGTTCCCATTGTGAGTCGCTGTAATTTTCGTAATCGTAATAAATCAGGTAAGAACGATCCGGCGACCAGGTGTAGCTTGTGATTTGCTGGTCTTCCTTAATCAGACAGGTTTGCTGTTGTTTTTCGATGTCGTAACTATATAGAGAAAGTCCGGAGCCTTCGCTTTGCAGGAAGGAAAGCCGGTCTTTTCCCGGAATCCATTGAATGTTGCTGATACCGCTGTAGAATGTGTAGACGATTTCTTTGTCGCCAATCCGGTAAACATAAGTATTGGTGATACTCTTGCCTTGTGATGTATTGGTGATGCCTACGATGGCATATTTTCCGCTAGGGGATACCTGAAGGGTGCTGACTTGCTTGCCATTTAAAATATCGTAGATGTTTTTGCCACGTTGCGGAGAAATAGAAAATTCAACAGGAGCGTTTTCAAATTCTTTGTCGGCTTCAAAATGGGCAAAGGCTATTTTTCCTCCCCGGGTGAGTGATTTAATGATAAGGGTATGTTTGCCGGGAAGCCATTCTCCCGGAATTTGCCGGGTGGTTGGTTTGTTTTCGGAAACAGTGATTTTTTTTACGCCATCTATGTAAATTTCGGTATTTCCGAAGAGATGAAAATGGAGTTTTCCGCTTATCCACTCTGAATTGCTGAAATAGATGGCGTAATAATTTAGGGAAAAAGATTCTTGTTTTGCCGCTACAATTGTATCTTTTTCTGTGTTAGCCAGGGTCCATTTCAGTTGATGGAAATGAGATTCTGTTTTGTTTGTGTCCGGAATCAGGTTTTGAATATTAATGCTGTTGTATCCGGAGAGCATATTTTCTGTGAAGGACTGGTCTTTGACATTTTTTGTTTGGCTGAATGCAGGTTCCTTTACGGGAATCGGGGTGAGGCTCAGCCATTCTTTTGCGTTTTGTGCCTGTACGCAGAATGTACCGGCTAACAGGAAAAGAAAAAGGAGTTTTTTCATTGTATCGGGTTTTATTCTGATGTTTGAATAATAGTTGTGTTTACAGGTGCGAATTTATTGTTTTTTAAAAGAAAAGAAAGTTAATAACACGTTAAAGGATAAGGTAACTTAAATGATTGTCGGGTCGTAAAAGAGTAAAAAAAATGTATGAAAAACGGTATTTTGGTATTGCTTTCGGGATGTTTGTTGATGGCATGTCATTCTCAGCGGAAGATGAGCAACCGTCAACCTGTGCCGATTCCTGTTGAAGTTACTTTACATGAGACTGTGCGGGATACGGTGGTTTTTGAAGAACCTACAGAACCGGTAAAATCAGAAACTGTAGTGAGAACTCATGGGAACGACTTGATGCATTATTGTATTATTGTGGGGAGTTTTGTGTATGAGCAGAATGCAGTTAACCTCAGAAATAGCCTTATCGGTCAAGGATTCTTGGGTACTTCCATTATGCAAAATGAGCAGGGGATGTACAGGGTCAGTGCTGCATGTGATAATTCCTGGCAGGATGCATGGAATGAGGTATGCCGGATTCGTAGCCGGTATCCTCAGTTTCGTGATGCATGGCTTTTGGAGGTGAAAGACAAATAATAGTCCGGGATTTATTGTCGGTTTTTATTCCAACATTGAATCATGGCGATTTACTTTGATTACTCCGGCAACATGTTTTAACCGGGAAATAAGTTGCGCAAGATGGTCGGTGTTGTCTATCAGCACTGTCAGGTTGCCGTCGAATAATCCTTCTGCGGAATTGACGGAAATGGCACGTAAGGTGGCGTGCGGATCTTTTCCGATCATTTCTGTGATTTTTGTAATAATTCCGGGTTCGTCTTTTCCGGTGATGTTTAATACGGTTTGATATGAGGTGGCTCCGTCGTTTGTCCATTGGGTTTTGACAATCCGGTAGGGGTAGCGGCGCATTAGTTCCTGTGCGTTTTTGCAGAGCCGGCGGTGTACTTTTATTCCTTCGCCGATAGAGACAAAGCCAATGATGTCATCCCCATAGACCGGATTGCAGCAACGGGCGAATTTGTATTCTACGTTGTCGACGTTTTTGTCGATTAGCAATACATCTTCATCGATTTTTTTAGGGTGTACTACTTTAATGTCTTTATGGGGCGTTGCCGGAATTGTTTTTTCTTCGGTTTGTGTCAGAATTTCCTTAATTTCGGAAGGTTCGTGTTTTCCTGTGGCAATGCCGTGATAGAAATCCAATGCAAATTTGTATTTGTAGTGTTGCATTAGTTTCCGGATGACTTCGTCGTTGTATTCGATTTTCCAGTTTTTCAACCGGCGCATCAGAGTTTCTTTTCCGATGTCGGCCTGATGATTGATTTCTTCGTTCAGGAATTGGCGGATTTTATTCCGGGCTTTTGAGGTTACGGTAAAGTTGAGCCAGTCAGCTTTGGGTTGCTGGTTTGCGGCTGTGATGACAGATATCTGGTCGCCGTTTTTCAAGATGTATTTCAGGCTTTCGATCCGGTTGTTGACAATGCCTCCGGCGCATTTGCTTCCTATATTTGTATGGATGGCGTAGGCAAAGTCGAGCAAAGTGGCACCTGCCTGGAGTGTTATTAAATCTCCTTTTGGGGTAAAGACATGGACTTCTTTATCCTGCAGGTTGATTTTCATATCGTCCAGCAAGTCAATGGCGTTTTCTTTGTTGCTTTCCAGTATGTCCCGTAATTCGTTCAACCAGTTTTCTATGATGGAATCGGATGAGCCTCCTTTGTATTTCCAGTGGGCAGCAAATCCTTTTTCGGCGATTTCGTCCATACGTTCGGTGCGGATTTGCACTTCAACCCAGCGATTCTGAGGACCTAATACTGTAGTTTGCAAAGATTCATAACCGTTGGATTTCGGTACGGAAATCCAATCCCGCAGGCGTTGGGGGTTAGGGGTGTACTTGTCGGTTACGATGGAATATCCCCGCCAGCAATCGGGTTTTTCATTTTCTCCGGTGCTGTCAATGATAAAGCGTACGGCAAAAATGTCATAGATTTCTTCGAACTCAACCTGGCTTTTCCGCATTTTGTTGAGGATGGAAGCAATGGTTTTGGTCCGGTATTTCATTTTATATTTTATTTTTTTCCGGTCCAGTTCTTCGGTGATGGGGGCAATAAATTCCGCGATATAGGCTTCGCGTGCCGTTTTGGATTCTTTTAGTTTTTGTTCTATTTCCTGATATATTTTGGAATTGGAATACCGCAATGCAGTGTCTTCCATTTCCGATTTTATGTTGTATAATCCCAGACGATGGGCGAACGGAATATAGATGTAGCTGGTTTCTTTGGCGAGTTGTTTCTGTTCTGTTGCTGACAACCGGCCGGCTTGCCGGAGGGCATACAGTTTTTCTGCCAGAAAGATAAGCTGTACGCGGATGTCTTCTGCGAAACTGAGCAATAGTTTCCGGAAGTTTTCTGAGTCGACAATTTTCTGGGTGGCATAAATGTGACTGATGTCTTTTAATCCCTTGATGATTTGTGTCACTTTGTCCCCGAACATTTCCTGAATTTGTTGCAGAGTCAGTATTTCTTTTTCTACCGTCCGGTGCAACATGGCACAGATGATGGAAGTCCGGCCCAGACCGATTTCCTGGGTGATAATCAGTGTGATGTCCAGAATACGTATAATTTCCTGATAATTCAGAGTTGAAGCATCCACTTCGTTTTTCAGGGCGATTTCAAATGCTTGCCGGATTTGCCGGATATCCTGATTGGTAATCAGATTCCGGCATGATTTTAAAACAGTTGTGTATTTTTTTAAAATCAGCGGACGATATTGTTGTTCGGTCAGTGTTTCCATAAAATAGAGTTGTAAGTATTGTTTCCGGACGGGACAAAATTAGTTTTGTAAAAATAACGAATTCTTTTTAAGAATATGGGTATGAAATTCTATTTTTGTCTAAAATTTGTTGAAAAGTGTGTGTACTTCTGAACAAGAAGAAATTATGTAACGATTTTATCATGAAAACAGGTGGTGTAAAGGTATTTTTTCTGGTAATGTTGTGTTTTCCTGTTCTGACGCGGGCACAGGATGCTAAAATTCTGGCCGACCGGATGGAAACTGTATTTAAGGTATTGCGGCCTGCCGAGCGGAAAACTTTGGTGGAGGGATATGTCGAGGCTATGACTTCGTCTTTCCTGACTTTGGAAGAAAAGGAGACTGTGGAAACTGTTTTTCGGGAATTACAGGAGTTGCATATGGCTGTTGTACCTGATTTGCAGGATTACGTGTTGTGTGTGAACGCATTTTGCAAACGGCAGGAAAAAGAAAATCTGAACATTTGGCTGACCGAGATGCAAAAGGCTTTGGCGGCAGCGGACCGCAAGCATACAGTGGTGAAAACTTATTTAGAATCGTTGTCCATGTTGGCAAGTCGCCGGATTTTATACGATGGCAACGGTTTTTTGTGGCAATTTGACGGGAAAATGGATTGGCAGACAGAACCGCTTCGTGTGGATTTTCAGGACGGTGATTTGATTTGTGCCACCCGGAAAGATACAATTCGTATTTATTCGACCCGGGGAACATACATTTTGGGGGAAGAAGAATTGCAAGCGCAGGGGGGGCAGGTGAGATGGAAGGAAAATGAAGAAATGTGGGGTGATTTGGGTCGCTATACGATTAATCTGAAAGGTTCTTCCTATACGGCGGATTCGGTTTGGTTTCATTATGAATCCAGATACTCGCGTCCTTTGCTGGGAACATTAAAGGATAATGCGTTTAAATATACCCGGGGAAAGGATGTTCCTTATCCTGAGTTTGTTTCATACGGGTTGGATGTGGAAATCAATGACTTGTTTAAGGATATTCATTTTAGAGGAGGGGTGGCTTACAAGGGGATGAAATTTTTCGGGCTGGGAACTGAGGAACATCCGGCTTTATTATATGTCGTGCCGAACGACAGCATCAGTCTGAAACTTCATTCCAAGCAATTTACAATCGATACAGCCCGGATTATGTCCGGACATTCGTCTATGGAGATTATTATGGATGGTGGGGAAATCACTCATTCCAATATTAATTTTCTCTATGCGTATCCTCAGCATACAGTGACCATTAAACGAATCAGTGAACAGAGTTTGCATTTGCCTTTCAAGGATTCTTATCACCAAATTCTGTTCGATATGGAAGAAATATTCTGGCCTTTGGACAGCAATTACCTGGAAATGAGGATGAGCAGTCGTTCGGGATTGTTTAGGGCAACGATTGAATCCATGAATTTTTTCAGTGACAACATTTATGATAAGATACAAGGAATGGATGAGATAAATCCCTTGAACGGTCTTTTGAAATGTTCGCTTTTGCTGAAAAAAAACACGTTTACGATTGCCGATTATGCCGGATTTATCAAGAAGTCTGCCGACCAGTTGCGCAAACAGGTTATCTTGCTTTCTTATGACGATTTTGTCGATTTCAATGAAACGAGGGATGAAGTTACTTTAAAGCAACGGTTGTTTGATTATACCAAGGCCCGGGTGGGTAAGCAGGATTATGACAATATCCGTTTCTTTTCCTTGCCCGGTAAGGCAAAACCTAATGCTGTAATGGATGTCAGAAATTACAACCTCCGGATTGCCGGAGTAGAGAAGCTGATGATTAGCGAATCCCGGAATATATTTGCAGAGCCGTCAGACCAGCAGGTGTTGTTCATGAAAAACCGGGATATGACTTTTAACGGGAAATTGAATGCCGGTATGTTTGACATGTATGGGCAGAATCTGTTCTTTTCCTATGACAAATATGCTATTTCCTTACCGAAAGTGGATTCTACCAGCATGTATACAGCCGGTCAGGAAAAAAATTCCCGGGGTAAGAAAGTACAATCATTGATTCGGGATCTTACCGGTGAAATTGTGATAGACAATCCTGATAATAAATCGGGAAAAAAGGAAGATCCTGGCTTTCCGAAGCTGAATTCCACAGGAGAATCCTATGTCTATTTTGACGATCCGGTTATCCGGAACGGGCAATATAAACGGGATAGTTTTTATTATATAATCAAGCCTTATACTTTGTCGGGCATAAATGACGGAAAGCGTTTCAAGTATGCGTTTAACGGAACCCTGATTTCTAATATTGTATCTCCGATTGATGACACGTTGAAGTTGCAGGAAGACAATTCTTTGGGATTGACTTATCAGACGCCGGAATCGGGTATCGATTTGTATGGGAAAGGCCGGCTTTGCAGTCACATTGTTTTGAACAAGAAGGGGTTTGTTGCTTCCGGTAAAGTAGATATGAATAAGAGTCATTTTCAGTCGGATACAATCTTGATGCTTCCTTCCCGTTTGTTGGCTAATACCCGGGAGTTAAAAGTGGATGAAATCGGAAATCGCAGACCTGTTGCCTACGGTAAAGACGTGAAGATTCAATATTTAACGGCAGATGGAAATTTGCAGGCGACTTCTGTTTCCAGGCCGTTTGATGTGTATGAGGGTAGAATCAAGCATGAGGGGAGGTTGTTGGTTTATGAGGATTTACTGGATGCTTCCGGAAAATTGCATCTGGAAGGGGCTGAATTGAGTTCCAAACTCTTTCATCTTCAACCTGTCAGGATATTGTCACAAAGTACGGCTTTGAACATTGCTTCCGTGTTGAATAAAGATATCCGGTTGAATACTTCAAACGTCACTGCCGATATTGATCTGTCTGCGAATAAAGGAAAATTTGCCAATAATGCTGAAAATAACCGGGCTGCTTTTTCGGGAAGCCGTTATGATTGCACTTTTGAAAGTTTTACCTGGTACATGAAAGACGCTTATTTGAATATAGGTATAGAGGATTCTGTCCAGTTGACAAAAATTTGGAAGATAGAAAATATTGACCAGATTCCGAGGTCCGGGAGAAATTTGTTTATTTCCACTAATCCTTTGCTGGATTCTCTGAATTTTATTGCACCTTTGGCCCGCTATGATTTGAAGACGGGAGATATTGATTGTCACTGGATAAACCATGTGGACGTTGCCAACGGACGTTTTTATCCGGATCAGGGAGCGTTATATATTCATGCTAACGGGGATATCCGGGAATTTGAATCCGGCCGTTTGTTGTGTGAACGGACCAATCCGGGCAGGTCGTTACAGAATGTAAAATTTAAATTGAGAGGGCGGTTTGATTTTAGCGGTTCCGGAGATTATACATATGTCAGCGAGGAGAAAAAGAAAAGTGTAATCCGGTTTACGGAAATAGGGGTGGATACTTTGAATTTGGTTTATGCCAGGGCTTCTTTGAAAGAAGATGCCCCCTTGTTGCTGAATGACGGATTGAAATATAAAGGAAAGGTTACCCTGCATTCCCGTCAACCTAACCTGTATTTTGCCGGATATGCGAAGATGACGACCGATACTGCCGTGCTGAAACATACCTGGGTGGCTGTGAAAGATTATTTGGTGGCAAATCGTATCCGTATAGCTTTGGAAACGGAAAATCGGAATGACCGGCAAGGACGGATTTATAATGGTATTTATCTGAATACAGACCGGAGCTTTAAGCCTTATGCGGCTTTCCTGAGTAAACGTCTTTTTTACAAAGATGATTTGTTGATTGGCGGACAGGGAAAATTGGAATGGTTTGCCGGAATGAAGCAATATATTATTTCGGACACTCTGCAAGACAGGTATTACCGTTTCCGATACGACCCGGGAACGGAGACGGTTTCTGCTTTCGGAAAAATCGGGCTTGATTTGAATATTCCCGGTATCCGGCACAGAATGAGCGGAAATATTGTTTATGAAATGGAAAAACAAAAACTGGAAATCGGACGGGCATTCTGTTTGCTGGATTTTGCTTTGTTGAACAAGATGGAGGTTGTATTGCTGAAAGATTTTGCGGATAAGAAACTCAAAAATATAGGGATGTACCATGCTTTGTATGAAAAGATTTATGAAGTGTACGGAAAGGAGGAGATGAAAGTGATAGATAAACATTTGAAGGGCAATTCGGTACCGGATTCGTTGAGCCAGTTGTTTGTATTGGATTCCCTGGATATCCGTTGGAATGGTCAGACCCGTTCTTATATGGCGGACGGGGCGATGAAAGTGGTGGCGATGAAGGGTAAGCCTGTTGGCAAAACAATGAATGTGAAGATGGAATTTATACGCGGCCGTTCCGGAAATCAATATTTTATGTATGTTTATGACGATAATTTATGGTATTATTTTGAGTATTCGGACCATAGTCTGTACACTTTATCTTCCAATGAAGAATATAATACGGTTGTCAAATTAGAAAAGCCCGAGAGGAAAGTAATGACGAACAAGGCCGGGGAAATATTATATACTATAACACTTTGTCCGGATTCAAAAAAGGAACGTTTTTTAAAAAGAATAAAATAATACAGGCAAGGACAATGACAACAAAAGAACGTTACAAAGGAGTGTTGGGATGGTTTTCGGAGCATATGGGGCTGGCTGAGACCGAATTGCATTATAGAAATCCGTATGAGTTAATTGTTGCAGTAATTTTGTCAGCCCAATGCACGGATAAGAGGGTGAATATGACCACTCCGGCAATTTTCGAAAGATTCCCGGAGCCGGCAGCTATGGCGGCAGGGAGTGTGGAGGAGATTTATCAGTTGATTAAATCGATTTCTTATCCCAATAACAAAGCAAAACATTTGTATGAAATGGCCCGGAAGCTGGTGAGCGATTTTCAGGGGGAAGTTCCGGAAGATTTTGAATTGTTGCAGACTTTACCGGGGGTGGGGAGAAAGACTGCCAATGTGATTATGGCGGTGGCTTTTGACCGGCCTGCCATGCCGGTGGATACACATGTTTTCCGGGTAACCAACCGGATAGGTTTGGTGAATCATACAAAAACACCTTTGGAAACTGAGAAACAGTTGGTTAATAATATTCCGGCAGAAATGTTGTCTACGGCACATCATTGGTTTATTTTGCATGGTCGTTATGTGTGTACGGCCCGGAAACCGAAATGTGAAACGTGTGGAATCCGGACGTGGTGTAAGTTTGCGGAAAAATAATTTCTTATCAGAGGAGGCTGTGAAAAATGTCTAAACGTCGTCCAAAAGTTTTTTCAGAGCGACGTTTTAGACATTTATCATCAGATGTTTTTGTTTTTACTGCTTTTGGTCGTTTATAGTCAAGCTACCTTTTTTCAAAATCAATTCGTTCTTTGTCAGTTTTTCAATCGTAAGGGTATCTGTAAAAGAACTCGTTTCGTGGTTGCCAATACTTTTACCGGAAAGAATTAACATATTGTTTTTCTTTTCCCATTTTTCATATTGCCAGATGTAGATTATATTCCCAACTCCCTTTTTAGCCACACCTTCATCACCGGATCGGGGATGACAATCTGACGTTTTTCAACCTCTATAAGTTCCTTTTTGACCAATGCCCTCTTTACGATGCTTACATTTGCAGACGAACCGAGCTGATATTTTTGCAGAACCTTCTGCGTGGTAAACTCGCTATGAACCCCGTCTATGACAGCTCGCAGAAAATTCATCTGATAAGTGGTAAGGCTCTCGGTCTGCTTCTCGAACAACGGCGTATTCTGGTCGATAATATCTTGATATGCCGCCTCGAAATCCAGCTCGGTAGCAGTTCCATCCGTATGAATCCATACCAACCACGCCAACTGCTGCACATAAGATGAATGGTTATCAACTGTTTGGCATATTTTTTTTGCAAACTCTTTTGAAATCCGCTTGCCCGTAGCTTCAAAACGACTGCATATATAATCCACCCAATCCGATGTCCCGATTTTAGGCAAATAAATGGCATCGCCGAATTTATAGAACGGGAGACTCTTTTTCTCGAAAAGTTCATTCATTAAATGCTTCTTGCTACCAAACAAGCAATAAGATACCGATTTTTGCAGTTGCCATACGGTACGCAATCGCTTCTGAAATGTCTTGGAATCTTTGAACTCGGCAATTTGCTGGAACTCGTCGATACACACAACGATATTGCAGCCTTTCTTCTGCGCTATTTTTTCCGGTAGCTGCAAAATTTCATCCACATCGTTACTTTTGGGGTTCATCTCAAGTGAAATGGAAAAATCCGTCATAGGATCTGTACCCATTGATATTTTCGGGCTGATACGAGAAAGGAATAGTTTGGCATTTTCCAACCACTCATCCCATTTAGAAGTTGTTTGTTTGAGGACAGCAGCCGCAAATGCATTATAGAAATCCTTGTCACTGCGACATGAGAAAATATCAAGATACACGACTTTTAATTTGTCGGATTGCGCCAAACGACACGCTTTTTGTACCAACGAGGTCTTACCCCAACGACGAGGTGAAATTAGCACGGTATTGACACCATGCCGGAAATTCAGCAACAGACGCTCCGTTTCTTTCTCCCGGTCGGTAAAATTATCGCCCGATGTGGCAACGCCGAATATAAAAGGCTTATTCTCCATAATCTTTAAATATTATTCGGAGGCAAATATATGAAATAGCTTTATTACTAACAATATTATTACTAATGGAGTTATTACAGATGATGGTTTTCTTGCCTAATATTATATCCAACCTTGTTGGATGTCATGTCTATATTGACCTCCGATAGCCCCATTTGTTATTTTGTTAAGATTGCAAGTTATTTGTAACGGCCAATTTGGGCCTTATGGTGGCATTTTTATCGGAATGTCCTCAATGGTGGGCAACATTGATAGATGTCTGATATTTGCCCAAGCCGTTTTAGTTCGAGCTTACCCTTGTGCCGCGAAATATGTTTCGAGGAATCTTAATACCCCGACAGACATTTGTCTGTCGGCAGATATACTAATGTTAGCAAGCGTATTATAGTGTTATCTGTATAATATGAATGACTAAAATCAGCGATTCTCAATAAACTCTAATGATGATAATTTTATCTTTTTATTGCATAATATTTTATATATTTGCATTGGAAATATCGAAAGCATTAAAGATGAACAAGCCCAAAAAAAGATTGTCGCTTTGATTGAGATTGATTCTATTTTAAAGGGGACGCCAGAAAGCGTATGGGAAAAAACTAAAAGACATGCCGGTGTTTCCAAGGATTTTTTTATGCTCTATTTTACCGACCATCAAGATTCTTATGCAATTAAATTTAAAACGGTTTTCAAATTAGAGACTCCGAAATCTTTAATGTGTTTGGAAAATCATATTGCTGCTCCACAATCTTATACATACCTCACAGAGACAACAGAGGAATTGTGTAATAAATTAGGAATAAAGTGATTGAGCTATGATAAATTTCGACGAATACATCCGCCAAGACGAACCGCAAAAACGGGAGAAAGGCTATGCGTGGCAAACTGCAATCGGCTTGCAGGCCGTCGATGGACTTAAACCATCCCACTATCTGATTGAAACCGCACGAAAAGATATTGAGGGCGAAATTACGATTGACGAAGCAGAACAGCTCATAAGAAGCTACTACCAGTCGAAGGAAGTACGCACTCCCGAAGATGCGGAAATGTACGAGGCGGATACGGCATCGACCAACATTCGCCGACTTCTTACCGAAAAAACATTTGCGTTTACACTTGTCGGACTGACATCGATTCATCGTAGGATATTCGATGGTGTATTCAAGTTTGCCGGTCAAATACGCGATTACAACATCACGAAAAAGGAATGGGTACTTCGTGGAGATACAGTGCTCTATGTTTCCGCGCCCGATCTTCGCAAAGCGATTGAATACGACTTGGAACAGGAACGCCAGTTCGACTATTCAAAAGTGGACAGGAATGGATTAGTGAGCCACATGGCCAGGTTTGTGTCGGGACTATGGCAAATCCATCCGTTCGGCGAGGGAAATACCCGAACAACTGCCGTGTTCACGATTCTCTATCTCCGTTCTATGGGTTTTGACGTAACAAATGACCTGTTCGCCAATTATTCGTGGTATTTCCGTAATGCGCTGGTACGCGCCAACTACCAAAACGTGCAAAAAGGCATTATGCGTAATTCCGAATATTTGGAACGATTTTTCCGCAATCTGTTATTGGGAGAAAATAACGAACTGCGGAATCGGTATATGGTCGTAAATGCTCCGAAAGAACTGGTTACAGAGCAAGCACAACATAACCGTGCAAGTACCGAACAACCTACCGTACAAGTAACCGAACAAGTTCTCGCTTTGTTGCTCGCCTTGTCAAACGAACAATTGTCGCTGAAAGGATTAATGGAGAAAGTCGGTTTGAAACATCGCCCGACTTTTATAGAAAACTACATAAATCCTGCTGTCGAGACAGGTATTCTCAAGATTCTATATCCCGATAAACCCAATCATCCAAGACAGAAATATTTGCTGACAGCAAAAGGGCTGGCCTTATATAATGATCTAAAGAAAAAACATTCGATCTAATAGTTAGTTAATCGCAATTATATTTACTAAAAGATATGAACTTATTTGATAAAGAGATATATACCATTAAAGACATTCAATATTTAATCGATAATGGGGTTGAAGAATCTATACACCTTGATTTCAAGGCCGCAGGTGCTCTTACAAAAGATGATAAAAAGAAAAACGAGATAGCCAAAGATGTGTCGGCATTTTCTGGATTTTATCTGTGATTCAATAATATGGTTTAAGTTACTGTTTTTTATCATATTGCAAAGGTATGAAAAAAGTGCTGTTCATGAATGGTGCTTTTTGTTGTTCTGCCCTGTAGAAAACAAAATCGTAAGGAAATGCCCGAACATTGTTCGTTGCGATTTGCTCTAATTTACAATTCTGCTATGTATTTATTTTATGGTATGACAAAGTTGACGTCATTTATCAAATACAGATTTGTTTTTGGGGTTATGTTTAGGGAATTTCGTCCCGATGGGCTGCTCTGACCCGTAAAATTAATATATAAACACCATAAAAATATAACGGACCGCTTACCTGCTGTAAGCAGCCCGTTATATTTGATATTATTCCTTTTTGATTATTGGGCGACAGTTCTTTTGAAATAGATTGTCCAGGAATCATAATTGGAACCCGGCGGACAATATAAAGTACAAGAGTTTTTGAAATTTGACGGGAATGTTTCGGGTGTAATTGCCGGAGCAGTGGGGGCATTACATATAATCATGGATACATTTTGGCAGTTAAAAAATACATTGTTGCCAAATTCAGTGAATGTTGACGGTAAATGCAAACCGGGGATGGCAGTGTTGCTGAAAGCACTATGGCCAATTTTCACTAATTGTTGCGGTAAAGAAAGCGTAGAGAGGTTTTTACAGAGTTCAAATGCCTGATTGGGTATTTCGGTCAGGCGGGTTTCAAACATGCTTGCATTTTCCAGGCCTGAATTATAGAAAGCTGCTTCTCCCATTTTTTGCAGTGCTTTTGGCCACGGCATACTGCTTTCATCGCTTCGTTCAACCATGAGTTCATGAAGCGAAGAACACCAGGAAAAACATTCCTGGCCGAATTCGGTGATTTCGTCGTGTAGTATCACTAATTCCAAACTTGAACAACTATAGAACAATGATGGGCTTAATACCCTTAGTTTTTGAGGGGCAATAAAACTTTCCAGGGAATAACAGTTGAAAAATGCTCCGTTTCCGATGGCTGTGATTTCATCATGTAAATAAATCCGTTCCAAATTTTTGCAATTTGAAAAACACCATTCCGGGATTTCTTTTACTGTTGCCGGAATGTGGATAAAACTGATACCGCAACCGTAAAAGGTACTTGGAGAGAGTGTTTTTAGTCCGTTGTGAAGTGTAACGGATTCCAGATAATGACATCCTTCTACAATCCAACGGCCTAAAGATTCTACGCTTTCGGGAATTTCTAAGGTTCTTAATAACGGACAGAATCCCAGTGCTACGTTTTTTATTTCTTTCAGGCTCTGAGGGAGAACAATTGTTTCAAAGTTCATGCCTTGCAAAGCCCGTTCCGGCAAAACCGTAATGTCGGTGTTGTATAAGTCCAGTCGGTTTAAAGAGGTCAGGTGACTTTTGAGATATGAAAAATCTTCTTCTCCTAAAGTTCCGGTAAGTGTTAAATGGATTGCATCATTTGCTTCTATCCCGGCATTCGCAAGTGCTTGTTGCAATCCTCCGGCTGTGGCGACATGGATGGTATTTCCGTCGGTGGTGGTTTTGGACAAGGTTATTTTTTCTCCGCCTTTTAGTGTGAAAACGATATTATCCGGATGGCTGTTGTCTATATTTTCAAACATAGAAGTTTCTTTGTTGCCGGTTGCTTTTATTCCTGTGGAAGTGTAAGTATTTCCTTTGTCAATAGAGATTTCCCATTCCTTGGTGTCATAATTGATGCGAACCTGTGGTATTATAACATTGTTTTCCTCGTCTTCTCCTGTGCCGGTTACGGGAATTTTGTTATCCTGCTCAAGCAGGAATGTTCCATTTACTGTCCAATAGTATCTGCCGGTGGTTTCGTCCCGCTGTATACCTATAACGGGTGTGTCTCCTGTTGTGTCTTTTTTTCCGTGTCTGATAATTACATTACCGCTTTTTCGGAAAGAAATGACATATCCCGAGCCGTCTGCAAGAGGTAAAACTTCTGTGATGTAATCTTTGCCTTCGCGGGCTTTTATTAAATATTGTATGGCCTGGATATCTGCGTTTAAAGACTTTTGCCGTTCTTCGAGAGCAGTAATGCGGTCTTTCAAATCCTCTGTTTCTTTTTTTATCCAGGTGTCGTCATAATTTTCGGTACAGGAAAACAGTCCCAGCATACAAAAGCACATAGAATAATACAAAATACCTCTTTTGAGAGGTACATAGCTAAAAAGAGTTTTTTTCATAATTTCTTTTATTTCCGATTTACAAGATAGGTATGACGCTTCTTTTTTCCAATTTACGGAGAAGAGAAAAATTCCAATCCGCTTGCAAAAATAATAAAAGCCATGATAATCGCTTATTACCTGTATATTCATTTTTAATTCCTATCTTTGCCTTGAGGCAATAATTGAAGAATTATGGAGAATAGTCGGAGAAAACCGGAATGGCTAAAGATAAAGTTACCGATGGGACAACTTTCTGCAGAAGTGTTGAATACTGTTCGCGGACATCATTTGAATACGATTTGTACCAGTGGGAAATGCCCTAATCAGGGAGAGTGTTGGGGATGTGGTACGGCTACTTTTATGATAGGAGGAAATATTTGTACGAGGGCTTGTAAATTTTGCAATGTAACGACAGGCAAACCTTTTCCGTTGGATCCGCATGAACCGGAACACGTTGCGCAGTCGGTGAAATTGTTGAAATTACGGCATGTGGTGATTACTTCCGTGGACCGTGACGATGTGGAGGATTTAGGAGCCGGGCATTGGGTGAAAGTCATCCGGGCAGTGAAACGGGAAAATCCTGGAGCCACGATGGAGGTTTTGATTCCTGATTTTCAGGGAAGGGAGGAGTTGGTGCAACAGGTGATAGAGGCACGCCCCGAGGTAATTTCCCATAATCTGGAAACGGTCCGGCGTTTATCGGACAGAGTGCGTAGCCGGGCTACCTATGAAGTGTCCCTGAAAGTTATTGTGCAAATTGCCCGTTCCGGTATTGTTGCCAAATCGGGCATTATGTTGGGGTTGGGTGAAACAAGGGAAGAAATTCTCGGGACAATGGATGATTTACGGGCAGCCGGGTGTCAGGTGATGACCATTGGACAGTATTTACAGCCTACAGCTAAGAATATCGAAGTAAAAGAATATATCCGGCCGGAAGTATTTGAAGAATATAAAAATATCGGTTTGGCAAAGGGATTCCGTTTTGTGGAAAGCGGGCCGTTGGTCAGGTCGAGTTATCATGCAGAACGACACGTCGGAAGCAAGTAGAAACACGATGAAAATACAGGTTGTTGATTTGGGTATCCGGGGCTATCGGGAAGTCTGGGAGATGCAGGAAAAGTATTTGGAAGAGGCGAAAAGGCTGAAACAAAAACATGAGCCGGTTCAGAATACTTTGTTGCTGGTGGAGCATCATCCCGTATATACTTTGGGAAAGAGTGGAAACGAAGCCAATATGTTGATTTCTTCTCTTCAATTGCGGGCAAAACATGCAGATTTTATCAAAGTGGACCGGGGGGGGGATATTACTTTTCACGGTCCGGGACAATTGGTTGTATATCCGGTGGTAGACCTGGAGGAATCAGGGATTGGTATAAAAGAATATGTTGACCGTCTTGAAGAGGTGGTTATCCGGACTATTGCGGAATATGGTATCCGGGGTGAACGTTTGGCCGGAGCGACCGGAGTATGGCTTGAGCCGGGGTTGCCGGAGGCCCGTAAGATATGTGCTATAGGTGTCAAATGTTCCCGGTATATTACCATGCATGGATTTGCGTTGAATGTGAATACCGATTTGACTTATTTTAATTATATCCATCCTTGCGGATTTACGGATAAAGGAGTTACCTCTATTCAACGGGAAATGGGGCGTGAAGCGGATATGAAGGAGGTGAAAGAGAAAATACAGAAACAATTCGGGATTGTCATGGGGTGTTGAGTTGGGTGGGCTTTTTGTTGTAATGAAAAATCAAAACAGAGTGATAGCTGAATATACGGCAATTATTCCTGTTGTTGCAATTCCGGTATAGATGGGGATATAAGTGTATTTTAATATTTTTTCCGGCTCATTGTATTGTAACAGTTCAGTTAATTTTCTTTGCCGGAGGCAATAACGAAACAGATAGTAAACCAGTAAGGCTCCGCTTAATCCCACCAGCATGCCTGCCAGGAGGTCTCCGGGATAATGTACTCCCAGATAAATACGGGAATATGAATTCAAAGCGGCCCAGCATAACATGAAAATAGTCAGGGTTTTCTGTTTTAGCAATAGCATGATGATAAATGCCAAGCCGAAAGAGTTTGAGGCATGGCAGGAAGGAAAACCGTAGCGGCCGCCCCGTTTTCCGTTTAATATGTGTACAAATTCAGACAAAGGGTTATTGGGATTGGAAGGCCTCATGCGTTCGGCAAAAGGGCGAATGACGGAGGCACAGATCTGGTCTGCGTAAACAATAGTCAGAACGATTACAATTAAAAAAAATAAGGTTGCCCGGATATTAAAGTTTCGGTATAAGACAAATAATAGGGCTGCATACAAGGGGCTCCATGTAAGTTTTGCAGAAACAATCCACATAAAACTGTCCCAGAAAGGTGTATGCAGACCGTTTAAAATAAGTAGTAATTGTTGGTCCAGTTGTTGTAAAGTTTCAAGCATGAGTTGAATTTGATTGATCACCTTGCAAAAGTAACTTAAAAAACGAAATGATTTTCGTTTATCTGAAAGTTTAAAACCAGACCGGGTTTAAAATGTACAAATTTTATGTACAGCCTTAATTTTTTATGTTCAGTTTTTCTGAGATGATGTGTTCCAGTTGATTTTTTGGACGAAAACCTGTGACAATAAAAGGTTTTCCGTCTTTGGGGATGAAAACCATCATCGGGATGCTGCTGGCATTGAATAGTTGTGCCAGTTCCCGCGACTTATCCACATCCACTTTATAGATTCGGATTTTTTTCCCATATTCTTTCTGAATCTCATCCAGAATGGGTGAAAGTTTTTTGCAGGGAGGACACCAGGTGGCATATAAATCGATAATAGCTGGTTTGCTGCCTTTGTATTTCCACTCTTTGTCGGTGGTGTAATCCCAGATTTCTTTTTTGAATTCTTCTGTTGTCAGTTGTTTGACTTCTTGTGCATTCAGATGGTGGATTGCACTTGTCAGACAGAGGATTATGGAGAGAATTAGAAATTTTTTCATAGTTGTTTGAAATTAATTTGTTTACCTATATGAACGATATATGCGGTGCGAAGTTACGAAAAAAAGGCAGGTAAACAAATTTGAATATTTTCGTATCTTTGTGACTCATAAACTAATTTGAGAAATATGAAGGTTTTCGGGTTATTGGTTCTGTTTATCTGGTGTTTGACCGGATATAGCCTGGGACAGGAAGTAAAATGCGGATATTATCCGGATGGAAAATTGCGTTATAAAGGATATTTTAACAACGGGAAACCGGAAGGGAAACTGATACGTTATTATCCGGAAGGCAATGTAAAAGCGAAGATGAATTACCGGGGAGATACTGTGGATGTTGTTTTGTATAACCGGAAGGGGGATTGTGTGATAACGGGTAAATATTTTCAGAAAAAGAAAACCGGTATTTGGACAACTTGCCGGGAAAACCGGTTGATTGCCCGGGAAGAATATCAGAATGATTTATTGAACGGAAAGAGTATCCGGTATACGGAAGCCGGAGGGGTGGCGGAAGAAAAGCATTGGAAAGGGGGGAAACCTGACGGGGTATGGAAATTGTTTTTTCCGGACGGAAAGCTCAAACTGCAGACTTATTATGTCGCCGGAGAATTGGAAGGAAGTATGATTTCTTATTTTCCGGAAGAAAAATTGAGGGCCAGAGGAAAGTACAGAAGTAATCTGAGAGAAGGAGTGTGGGAATTTTATAATATAGCCGGAGAATTGGTGAAAAAACAGATTTATCACAAAGGAATGCCGGAAGATGCCGGGGAAAGGGAAATTGAAGAAAGCCGGCAGTTGGATATTTTGATAAAGTCAGGAAAAAAAATACCTGATCCGGCTGTATTTGCTGACGATCCGGAAGCCTACATGAAATTAACGGGAATAGAATAGGGGAAAATATGGAGGCTATCACCTTATATGAATTGAATAACCGGATTAAACAGGTTCTGAAACAGGAATTTAAGGAGTCTGTATGGATTACTGCAGAGATCACAGAAATACAGTTGAATCATTCGGGCCATTGTTATTTGCAATTGGCAGATAAGCGGGAAGCCGATGAGAGTATTGTGGCGACAGCCCGGGGAACTATCTGGGCTTTTACTTTCCGTACTTTGCGTCCTTATTTTGAAACCATGACCGGACGCAGTCTTTCCAAAGGAATGAAAGTTATGTTGAATGTGGAAGTCGTTTATCATGAATTATATGGTTGTTCGCTGAATGTGAGGGATATTGATCCGACTTATACGGTGGGGGATCTGGAGCGTAAAAGAAGGGAAATATTGGGGCAGTTGGAGGAGGAAGGGATTATCAATATGAACCGTGAACTGGAGTTTCCTTTGTTACCAAAAACAATTGCAGTGATTTCTTCTCCAACGGCTGCCGGTTTCGGAGATTTTATGAATCAGTTGGAAAGGAATCCGTATGGTTTCCGTTTTCATGTAAAGTTGTTTCCGGCCATTATGCAGGGAGATAAGGCGACGGAATCTGTTATTGCTGCATTGGACCGGATTTATGCTTATGAAAACCTGTTTGATGTGGTTGTCATTATCCGTGGAGGTGGTTCGCAGACGGATTTAGGTTGTTTTGATTCGTATGATATGGCAGCGAATGTGGCTCAGTTTCCTTTGCCGGTTATTGCCGGTATCGGGCATGAAAGAGATGAAACTATCGTTGACCGGGTAGCTCATTTGCGGGTGAAAACTCCTACTGCAGCAGCAGCTTATTTGATAGAACTTTTTCAGGAACAGGAAAGCGGATTGGTGGCTTTGCGGCATGATTTTATGACCGGAATACAGGATGTACTGAGCCAGGAACGTAATCGTCAGCTTTTGGTTGTTTCCGAATTCAAGCGTTCTGTACAGATTGTGTTGTCCGGGAATGTCACCCGTATGAAGTTGTTATTCCGGCATGTGGAGCATGCATCGGAAATTTATATCCGGAACCGGTTGTATTATTTTGAACAGTTGAAAAACCGGCTGAATAGTAAGATTGCTTTGTTGTCGGAAAAGCAGAAAAGCCGGATTCAGCTTGTGAGCGGAGTTGTCCGGCAAAGGATTCAACATATACTGACAGCATACGGACGCCGGCTGGATTTAGCGGAGAACACGGTTAAATTGGCAGATCCCGGAAAAGTTTTGGCCCGCGGATATTCTATTACCCGTCTGAATGGCAAGGCCATAAAAAATGCTGTTGTTCTGAAATCAGGAGACTGTTTGGAAACTGAACTGGCAGAGGGAATCGTAAAAAGTGAGGTGAAATAATAATGTATTAATTAAGATAATGGAAGAAAATAAATTGAGTTATAAAGAAGCGATGGCTGAGATTGAGAGCATTGTGTCAAAATTGGAAGACAACCAGTTGGATGTAGATGAATTGAGCGGAAAAGTGAAAAGGGTATCGGAATTGATAACCTATTGTAAATCGAAATTGCATGAAACGGAAGAAGAGGTTGAGAAGATTTTAAAATCGATAGACGATTGATATTCAGATATGAAAGGGAGAGGACTCTGGTTACTGTTTTTTTTGTGCTGGACTTGGAGTGTTCCGGCACAAAATCAGTCTGTATTGCAGCAATTGTTGCAGACTAAAGGATTGAAACAGGCTGCGGTGGGGATTTCTGTCCGGGCGGTTGCAGACGGAAGGAAGGTATTGGAATATTGTCCGGATATGGCGTTGACTCCTGCTTCTGTAATGAAATTGCTTCCCTCCTGGCTGGCTTTACGTGAAAAAGGAGAAAAATATCAGTTCCGGACTCCGGTTTATTATTCCGGCGAGTTGAAGGACGGTGTTTTGGCGGGTAATATTATTGTTGTTTCACAAGGAGATCCGACTTTGGATTCCCGGTATTTTCCCAAACGTTCGTTTTTGCAGGATTTGGTGGCTGCTGTTGAGAAAAAAGGAATCCGGCGGATTCAGGGAAAGGTGATTATCGAAGGAGCCCGGAAAGGAGTACGGATTCCGGGTTCATGGCCTTGGGAAGATGTTTCTAACTATTATGCAGCTTTGTATCTTCCTTTTAATTATAAAGACAATACATTTACACTTCAATTCCGTTCCGGTGAAGCGGGGAAACCGGTAGAATTGATTTCGGTAACTCCGTTTTTGCCGGGTACAGAGGTTCGGAATGAAGTGATAGCTGCGACTGATAAACGGGATAATGCCTGGATTTTCGGAGGCCCGTATAGTCCGGTACTTTATGTTAAGGGAACTATTCCTGCCAATCATGCTGTTTTCAGGGTAAAAGGGGCAATGCATGACCCTGCGGCGGTTTTTGTATCCGAATTAGAGACTGTATTGCTTAAAAATAATATCTGCGTTGAGCAAAAGGAAATTACTTCCGGGGAAAGGTATGAATTGCTTAGCGTCGGGTCTCCTTCGCTTGGAGAAATTGTTTTTCATACCAACAAGTCCAGTGTTAATTTGTTTGCCGAAGCTTTAGGCTGTCTGGCAGCTGGAGATGATTGGTCTGTGAGGGTTGAGGAGACGTTGAAGCAAGCCGGGGTGGATGCTTCCGGAATGGTTTTGAAAGATGCCTGCGGACTTTCTCCCATGAATGCCATTCCGGCCCGGGTATTTACCGATTTGCTGGTGAATGTAGGACAACAGCGACAGACGGCTCTGTTAAATTCTCTGCCGCAGGCCGGAGCGGACGGAGGTTTGGCTGGTTATTGCCATGCTTCGCCGGAGCTTAAAAACAGGTTGAAAGCAAAAACGGGGTCAATGGCCGGAGTGCGTTGCCTGGCCGGATTCGTTACCCGTAAAAGTGGGGAGCAACTGGCTTTTACAATACTAATCAATCATTATACCTGTACTACGGCAGAGCTGCAAAGAGCGGTAGGTAAATTTTTGAATAGTTTTTTATAAGGATTCGGATACTCACTGATTTCGTATATGACGGATTTGTTCTATTTAATTGTTTTTTATGTTTTATAAAGGAAATCTGCTGGTTATCGGATTTGCATTACTGGCTATTTTTGCCGTTGCTGTTTGGTTGGTAGGAATAGGTATCGACAGAACGGCCCGGCAAATGCATGGGGCGATGCTGGAAGAAGTCGGGCGGTATCGTGCCGACCTGATAGCATTGGATTTCAACAGGACTGTACAATTGATGGGGAATATCCGGGAGTATGTAAAAGAAAATCCGGGGAACGGAAAAGAGTTCCGGGGGTTATTAAAGGGATTGGTAAAAATGGATGCTAAAGTGTCCCGGATTTGGTATCAGGATGAAAGTCTGAATTATACGATTGTTGACTCTTCAGGGGTACAATCGGGAAATGTCGTAACGGGCGGTATTTTGCAAGAAATGGCGGAAAAAGCAACTGAACAGGGAGAAAGTTGTTTATATTATAATGACAGTGTGCTAACCTGGACCTCGTTACAACGATTGGGGAGAATTGTGGTGGGGGTGGATGTTTCATTGCCCGGCTTGCATGCTTATTTTGCTGAAAAAAGTCCGCATGTGCGGAGCTATGCTTATATTTTGAACGGAGAAGGTGTTTTGTTTACCCACCCGGATGAAACCCGGATTGGCGGGATAATGTCTGGCAATGAGGATACCCGTTGTTTCGAAGAGACTCTTAAAGAAAATAAAGTTGTCCATAGTGCGGGATTCTCATCTTATTTGCTTTTGCCGGTAGAACGGGTATATTATCCGGTGACGATAGGAAAGGAGAGGTGGGTTGTTGTTGTGAATGTACCGGAATTGATTACCCGGGAAGAAATGAGCAGTTTTCATCGGTATACTTTAATTATTGTTGTTTTTACTGTTTTATTGTTCAGTATATTACTTGCTTTTTCCCAATATCGCTGGAGGAAGGAATATGACCGCAGAAGAAAGTTGGAGCAGGAAGCTTTGCAGTTGGATATGCAACAATTGAGAAATCAGATTAATCCGCATTTTTTGTTTAATTCTTTAAATTCTTTGAGTGCTTTGATTACTTCCAAACCTGTTTTGGCCAAAGAATTTGTACTTAATCTGTCCAAAATTTATCGTTATGTATTGGAAAAGAAAAATGTGGGTTTGGTGCCTGTCTGTGACGAAATAGAATTTATCCGGCATTATTGTTTTTTACAAAAAATCCGGTTTCAGGAACAGTTGAATGTAACTATAGATGAGGGACTGAGTAGAGAAGAACAAAAAATACCTGTCATGAGTTTGCAGATGCTGATAGAAAATGCCATTAAACATAATGAAATTACTCATGAACATCCTCTGGAAATTCATATTTATTCGGAAAATACAGATATAATTGTCGAAAATAATTACAATCCACGGGCAGATGTGACGGAGCAGTCTTTTGGAGTTGGATTTGAAAATATCCGGAAAATTTATGCTTATTGTTCGGATAAACAGTTTTATTATACTGTAAAGGATAGGCACTTTATTTGTATTCTGCCACTTATTTAGGAACCGGATTTTGTTTTTGGTGTCTTTTTGCTGTGGTTATTTATTCCTGATTTCCGGAATTTCACACCCTGAATTTAGCATTTGATTCTTGTTTTTTTTCAAATTCATAACTTTTCAATTAACATTGTATAATGCATAAATATTGATGTATAATGAATGCAACAGAGCATTATAAATTGATTTGGATGAGGAAAAACGGAACACTTTTAATGGCAACTCTGATGATGTTGCTGGCTTTGACTACTGATTCCTATGCCTGGGGATTTCGAAAAAGAAAAGCTGAGAAAACAGATACGGCAATTGTAAAAACAGGCCGTTATGATGAGATAACGAAGAAAGCAAAAAGCCGTGACGGAATGTTTACCATTCATCAGGTGGAGGGTGACTGGTATTTTGAATTGCCGGACACATTGATGGGCCGGGATTTACTGATTGTCAATAAAGTGTCGGGTGTTCCTTATGAATTGAACGATGCCGGATTGAATAAAGGAATGTCTTATGAAGATAAGCTCATTCGTTTTCATAAAGATATAGTGCAAAAAAAGGTGTGGGTGACAACATGGAACCCCCGTGTCAGTGTGCCCGAAGGGGATGCAATAGCCCGTTCGGTAAAGGATAACTATCGGGAAGCTGTGATAGAACAGTTCCCGATAGAGGCCTTTAATAACGATTCGACCGCAGTGTTGATAAAAGTAAATAAGGTGTTTGATGGCAGTGAAAAGAGCTTTAATGATTTGTATAACAGCATTTCTTTGGGTACTGCAGTGAAACGGGAACTTTCCCGGATTGCTTCGATGAAATCTTTTCCGCAAAATATTGTTGTCAAATCGTTTCTGACAACGCAGGTGACGGAAGGACATGAATCTGTTCCGGTGACGGTAGAAACCACCACTAATATAGTATTACTGCCGGAGCAGCCGATGAAACCCCGGTTTGCTGACAATAGAGTGGGCTTTTTTTCCACGCCGCATATTTATTTTAATGATAAACAGCAGGCGGTGGAAAAGCGGGAGTTGGTGCATCGTTGGCGTTTGGAGCCCAAACCGGAAGATGTGGAAAAGTATAAACGCGGGGAATTGGTGGAACCGGTTAAACCGATTGTATTTTATATAGATCCGGCAACTCCGGCGCAATGGCGTGAAGCGATAAAAGCGGGAGTATTTGACTGGCAGGAAGCTTTTGAGGCTGCAGGCTTTAAGAATGCTGTGGTGGCGAAAGATGCTCCGGCGGATGATCCGGATTTTGATATTGATGATTCCCGGTATTCTGTGATTACTTATGCTGCTTCCCAGCAGGCGAATGCGATGGGACCTTCTGTGATTGATCCCCGTTCCGGTGAAATTATTGAAGCCGATGTGGTGTGGTGGCATAATGTGATGACTCTGTTGCATACCTGGATGCAGGTACAAACGGCACCTGTTGACCCGCGTGCCCGGTTCAATACCTTTGAGGATGAGTATATGGCCAGTGCTATTCGTTTTGTTTCTTCGCACGAGGTAGGGCATACATTCGGTTTGAAGCATAATATGGGTGCTTCTTATGCTTTCCCGGTGGATTCGTTACGTTCCCGGACTTTTACGGCAAAAATGGGGGGAACTGCCAGTTCGATTATGGATTATGCCCGGTTTAATTATGTTGCCCAGCCCGAAGATGGGGTTGAGCGGATTACGCCGGTGATTGGTATGTATGATAAATATGCTATTAACTGGGCTTATCGTTGGCTGGATGTTGAAGAGCCGCATGAAGAATTGCCTGTTCTCAACGAGTGGATTACTGCTCATTCCGGCGACCCGATGTATTGGTACGGTGAACAGCAGGATTCGCGCGATCCCATAGATCCCAGGGCACAAGATGAAGACCTGGGGAATGATTTGATAAAGGCTAACCGGTATGGTATCCTGAATTTAAAGCGGATTGTTCCGAATATAGAAAAATGGACTTCTGCTCCGGGCGAAAATTATATACAGGCCGGGAAGTTGCTGATGGCTGTGATCAATCAGTGGAAAATGTATGCGGGACATGTGATGGCTTATGTGGGAGGATTTTATATCAATAATCCTGTTGCTGGCGAGGATTTCTGCCGTTATGTACCAGTGGAAAAAGAAAAACAGCGTGAGGCAATCAAGTATTTGTCTGAGGAAGTGTTTCAAATACCGGATTGGCTGTTCGGGGCAGATATCTGGAAAAAGAGTTATCCTGTCCGTACTTCACCTGCCGGAGAAATAGAATATTCTCCTTACAGTACGGCCCGTGAACTGCAATATGCTGTTTTTTACGATTTGATGAAAGATGACCGTTTGTTGCGGATGTATGAGTCGGAGGTACTGGCAGGTTGTGAAAAAGTATATACACCTGAAGAAATGTTTGTTGATTTGCATCGTGCGGTTTTTAAAAGTTCATTGCAGGGGCGTAATTTGTCTTTGTATGAGCGGATGACTCAAAAAAACTTTATTGACGCTTTGATTGTGAGTTCCAATAAAGCTGTTGAGAAAACAACGAAAAAAGCACTGTATCATGAGCATCGGTGTAATTTTGCTGCTTGCCGGCCTGCTGTTGATTTTTCGGAAGATGTCCGGTTGCGTAATCTTCATTTTTCTTCAATGGGAAGGGTGTCGGAGGCAGTATCAGTGAAACGGGGTGCTTTGACGAAGGTTCTGCATTTGGCTGAAAAGAACCGGAACAGCGGTGATGTGGCAACCCGGCAACATTATGAAGACCTGGTGGTCCGGATTAAAGAGGCTCTGAATATCCGGTAATTATTGTGCGGCAGAAAAAAGAATTTACACACAAACACACTAACAATACATGAAAAGATTATTTATTTTAATGACCTTGTGCTTGCCGGTGCTGGCCATGGCACAAAATACCCGGAAAATTACGGGACAGGTGCTGGAATACAGTACCGGTCAGCCTCTTCCGGGAGCTACTGTTTTTATTGATCCGGATGCTCCGGAAGGGAAAGAATACAATCCGGCGGGTACGGTGACTGATCATGACGGGAAGTTTGAATTGGTATTACCTGTTACGATAAAATATGTCGTGGTTAGTTTTATTGGTTATGAAACTTTGAAAGCAGATATTTCCGGTAAGACAGAGTTTATTTTCCGGTTAAAAGAAGACTTCAAGCAATTGGATGAAGTGGTTGTGACCGGTTATCAGAAAATTGAGAAACGAAAACTGACTTCGGCAATTACAACTGTCCAGGCAGATGATATCAAAAGTATCGGTGTTGCCAGTGTAGACCAGATGCTGGAAGGTCAGGTTGCCGGTTTGATGACAGCTCCGACCAATGGTGCTCCGGGGGCTCCTGCAAAAATGCGAATCCGGAGTACGGTTTCATTAAACGGAAGTACTGACCCGCTTTGGGTTCTTGACGGGATGATTCTGGAGGGGAATGATATACCTAAAGATTTTGGGGATAAGGATAATGTTGATGAATTGTATAATACGTCAATCGGCGGGGTAAATCCTGCTGATATTGAGAGTATTACTGTCCTGAAAGATGCTGCAGCAACTGCTATTTATGGTGCGAAAGCAGCTAACGGAGTGATTGTGGTAACCACCCGGAAAGGGCGTCAGGGGAAATTGCGTGTTAATTTTTCCGGTGGGGTGTTTTATACCTTAAAACCTGACCTGGGCCGGTTGAATCTGATGAATTCTTCTGAAAAGGTGGATTTTGAGTTGGGATTAGCTTCCCGTAAGGATTTAGACTACCGGAGTGAGTATGGGGAGGTGTCCCGGTTATTGTCAGGATACGGGCAATTGGATGCATTCAGAGAGAATGGATTTAATGGTATTTCCGGTGAGGCTCAGGGAGCTATTAATGCTTTGCGCGGAAAAAGTACGGATTGGGGAGATATTATTTACAGGAATGCAGTCAATCAGCAATATAGTCTTAATATGTCGGGCGGGTCTGACAAAGCCACTTATTATTTTTCCGGTGGCTATTATAACGAGCAGGGGACCACTCGCAAGACGGGCTTTGAGCGTTATAACCTGACTTTGAAAACGGATTTTAATCTGTCTAAAAATCTGAAAGCCGGAGTGTCCCTTTTCTTCAATGACAGTAAAAAAAGAGGTTATTTAACGGATGCAGATGCTTTTATCAATCCTGCCAATTATTCCCGCAATGCCAATCCTTATCTGCCATTGACTGATGAAAACGGAAATTATGTATATGATCCTGATATTGAGGGATACAGCGGGCGTTATGTGAAATTCAATTATCTTGAAGAAATTGATAATACAGATTATACATTGAGAAATCGTTCTGTAAAACCGTTATTTTCTTTAGATTACAAATTGACTGACTGGTTAAGCCTACAGACCCTGTTTTCTATGCAATTAGACCATACCTCCGGGGAAAAAGTGGCGGACAAAGAGACTTATTTTGTCCGGAAATACCGCGAAAAGACCCGGATTAATGATGGTAGTTATTTTTTACCGGACGGCGGAATCATACAGAACACCACCAAAGACATGAATCAGTATCATTGGAAATTGCAGGGGGAGTTCAGTAAGGTCTTTGGAACAGTACATGCTGTGGATTATATGGCGGGTTTGGAATTGCGCCGGAGTAAAGTGACGGATTTAATGACCCGCGGATTTGGTTACGACCCTAATTCTCTGACAACAAAACCTTTGGTTTTTCCTGAAGGAAGTTCTGAAACCGATAATTCGGATTTTAAACAATATAGCAAGTCTTTCAATGAAGACCGTTTTCTGTCTGTTTATATGACAGGGTCGTATACTTATGATAACCGATATACTTTTTTCGGTAGTTTGCGGTATGACGGTTCGAATATGTTTGGGGTGGAACGGAAATATAAATATCTGCCGTTGTGGTCGGTGTCCGGTGCCTGGAATATAAACCGGGAGAAGTTTTTGAGGGATGTTTCCTGGATATCTGATTTGAAGCTCAGAGGTTCATATGGCGTTCAAGGGAATATTGACAAGGATACTTCACCCATGGTTGTAGGGGAATGGGATAATGTGGAAATATTACCCGGAAATTCCGAATCCAATATTGTCGTATCGTCTCCTCCTAATCAATATTTACGGTGGGAAAAAACAACCAATTGGAATGGCGGACTTGATTTTGCCGTGCTGAATAACCGGATTGCTTTGACGGCTGATATTTACAGGCGGGTAAGCAATGATTTGATAGGGATGAAGAGTTTGCCGGGAGAAAATGGGTTTAGTTTTTCTACAATGAATTGGGCTAAACTGACTAATAAAGGATATGAATTGGCTTTGTCTGCTGTAAATGTTAAAACCAGGGATTTCAGATGGGTGATGGATTTTAATATTGCACATAATAAAAGTAAAATCAATCGTCTGAATATCCGGGATAACAGTTATGAACCTTCCAGGGAAGGCTATTCTGCCGGTGCTCTGTTTTCGCTTAAAACGGCAGGATTGGATGAGAATGGTTTGCAGATGTTTTACAATAAACAAGGTGAGAAAGTGTCTTTTAATGACTTTTTCGGACTTGAGTATGGTTATATGATGGGCGGGTTTATTCCTTTTCTTAAGAGTAACCTGAGTGCGGAACAATACCGGAATCTATTTACATATGAAGGAACCACCGAGCCTAAATTTACGGGCGGATGGATTAATCGTTTTTATTATAAGAATTTTGATTTGACAGTATCGGCATCTTTTGTCCTGAATCAGACTGTACAGGAACAGCCTTTCTATGACCCGGTCCAAACTTCACCCGGCCGGAATTATTCGCGCAGGATGTCAGAGATATGGTCGCCGGATAATACGGAGGGTATATATCCCCGGTTATTGGGTACCAATACAGAAGGGGAGGACAATTGGGCTTATCAGTGGATTGGTATGCTTGATCCCGGAAATTCTTTTCGGAGATACGATTACTGGTTCCGTAAGATGAGCTATATGCGGGTCAATAGTATACGTTTGGGGTATTCTATACCGGAAAGGGTGATGGGACGCATTGGTTTCAGTGCAGCGCGTGTCAGTTTCGAAGCCCGGAATCCTTTTGTGCTGGGTAGTAGCTACAAAGGGTATTTTGATCCGGAAACTTATGGGAATATCTATACTCAGCCTCTGGCCAGGACATTTTCCTGCGGAATTGATTTGACATTTTAATTAAACGGGAATTTAAAGGATAAAATATGAAAATATTATATATAATACTGATGTTGGTTTTTTCTCTGGGAATGGGAGGATGTAATTATGTAGATATCGAACCTGTAGGAAAAGTCATTCCGGATGAAACGGATGAATACCGGGCCTTGCTGACGTCTGCTTATAGTAGCTACCCTCAGTACCGGCGTTTGTTAATGGTGCGTTCCGATGAGGTTTTTCCGGATTTTTATGGTTTGTCTTTTGACAATTACATTGATTTGGCTACTTTAAATGATGAAAATCCCGATCCGGTGACAGAAGTTTTTCCCTGGACTTCTGCTTATAAAATAATTTTTTATGCTAATTCGGTTATAGAAGGGGTAATGAAGGCGAAAGCTGACGGGAGTACGGATACGCGTGAGCAATTACTGGCCGAAGCTTATTGTCTGAGGGCATTTGTTCATTTCGACCTGATGAATTTGTATGCGAAATGGTATGACCCGGAAACTGCACCGACTGATAAGGCTATACCTTTGTCCTTGAAGGTTGACATCGGACAGGCGTATGTTCCGGCGACAGTGGAACAGGTCTATGAACAGATATTTGCTGATTTGAAAGAAGCAGAGAAATATATGCAGACAGAAGAACAAACCGGGACTTTTTTATACCGTTTTTCCGGGAAATCGTTGAAAGCATTGAAGGCCAGAGTTTATCTTTATCATCAGGACTGGCAATTGGCACAAGAAACAGCAGAAGAAATCCTGGTTCATTGTCCTTTGGAAGATTTGGTAAATGAGGAGGTTCATCCCTGGACATACACCTCCAAAGAAGCAATCCTTTCTTTGGAATCGGTTTCCAGTACGACTATGAAAGAAGACATGTATGTTTTGGATAATATAGCAGGTAAATTTAATCAGGTGCAGGAAGGAGATAAATATGCGGATGCGCGGGTCGGAAATTATCTGGTTAACAAGTATGGGACCTGGTATTGCAATAAAGGAGGAAATAAGAATGAAAAGGTTACTTTCCGGAGTGCAGAAATTTATCTGATTGCTGCCGAAGCTGCTGCGCATCGTGAAGGTCAGTTGGCTGTAGCTAAAAATTATTTGCTGGAATTATTGAAATATCGTTTGACCGAAAATTATTATCAGGAGCGGAAAGAACAGATAGAAGCAATGAATCAGGAGCAATTATTGGCGGATATTTTGGACGAAAGAGCCCGGGAACTGGCGTTTGAGGGACACCGTTGGTTTGATATCAGACGTACTGTCCGTCCTGAGGTGGTTAAGACATATACTGACGCTGACTGGAATTTGCAGACGGTAATTATCCGGAAAGATGACCCGAAGTATATCATTCCTTATCCGCAAGAAGCAATCGAAAATAATCCGGACTTGAAGCGTTAGAAAGAAAACAAGGGAGTCCGAAAGGTCGGAAAGGTCATTGTGGGAATGGCTTTTTCGACCTTTTTTCGTATTTTCGGGGTGTCTTTTTGAATGATTTTTATGACTGCAATAATAATTGAAGATGAACCCCTGGCAGTGACGGAACTGGAGAGTGTCCTGCATGAAATAGCTCCTGAAATAGAAATTATTGCACGGCTGGATTCTGTTCGTGTCAGTGTTAAATGGCTGAAAGAAAATCCGGTGGATTTGATTTTCAGTGATATTCATTTGGGAGACGGACAGAGTTTTGATATTTTTCGTCAGGTGTCTGTGAAAGTGCCGGTTATTTTTATTACAGCTTACGATGAGTATGCTTTGCAGGCTTTTAAAAATCAGGGGATTGGCTATATTTTAAAGCCTTTTGACAAACAGGAAATCAGTCAGGCACTGGAGAATGTGAAAAATTGGTTTGTCAAAGAGCAGTCGACAGGAGGACAATCCGTTGCGGATGCCGCTTATCAGGAACGTTTTCTTGTGCAGATGGGAGCTCGTATAAAGTCTGTACCGGTGAATGAAGTAGCTTATTTTATGGCCGATGGAAAATACTTGATGTTGTATACTTTTGAAGGGAATGGGTATGTCGTAGACCAAACAATGGGAGGACTGGAAGTGCGTCTGGAACCTCGTTCTTTTTTTCGGGTCAACCGGAAGTTCATAGTTAATTATCAAGCGATAAAAGATATGATTCGTTATTCAAACAGCCGCATTAAAATTATTCTTTCTCCTGCTGCTCCTGAAGATATGGAAGTAATTGTCAGCAACGAACGCATGAAAGAGTTCAAGGAATGGCTCAACAGATGAAAAAATATCAAAATAAAATGCATGAATGTGTTTTATAATTAAAAAATTGTACCTTTGGACGGAGTGTGAATTGTCCATCGATTGTGTTTTGTGGTAAATATTTGTATATTATGGATATGCGTTTTTAGAGTGAAATTGTACAATCGATGGAACATAGTTTACAGCAGGAAAAATGCTGTCTTTTTTTTCGGTTGGAAAAATGGGATTTTGGTTTTAAAATACAAATAAATAATAATAT
>OFFK01000009.1_pt1 | contig 149973 bp, 108 predicted proteins | sample 1521361 | NCBI WGS metagenome assembly OFFK01 (sample SAMEA3504096, study PRJEB24116) | mouse gut metagenome | biome: mouse gut; feature: mouse-associated habitat; material: faeces | place: Denmark | collected 2011 | reverse complement strand
CGGAAAGGAATCATGTCGCTGAAGCGCCCCGCCATAGGCGGAGAATCCTGCTCCGCAGGATTCTTTTTTACAGTATAAAAACAAATATATGACGCCATTAAAATCCTGACAGCATACTGATTAACTGGTCACGGCATACGGCATCATCGGAACCTTTCACTTTGGAAGCCAGTCCTTCCAGCTCCAGCTTATTTGCTTCAGCGCGCATTAATTTTTCCTGAAAAGCCTTCTTTTCCTGCTCCGCCTTGGCCGCCCGTCTCTGGGCCCGGGCTCGATTCTGTAATTTAATGGAATTTTCCATGGAATACAATATCTGGGTCATATCAGTCATAATCTGTCTCCTTTCCACCGGCTTCGGATTCTGCTTTCAGCAGATTTACTCTATATATCGGCTTGACAGCTGCATTATGAAAGAGCTCAAAGAGATATGTTTTATGAAATCGTACAGAATACATAAAGGTTTTGTTATTTAAGTACTTTTTTCAGGTTTTTATGGCGGCAAAGTGGAGTTTGGACAGAGATGACACGGAAACTGCAGGATGGGAACAACACAAAATAATTCTCAAAAAGTATAGTTTTTGAGGATCAAAATTCTTCTCAACTTTTATCAATTCTATTATATTATCGGACAAAAGTCAAGAAAATTTACCCGGATTTTTTGTACATTATACCCAACAAAATTCACTGATGAAAAATTACCAAAAACTATACTTTTTGAGAATGGCACAAAAGGGCCGCACCCTGCGGCCGCCGGCCATTAATGATTCACAGAAGGAACCTGGTCTATGTCCGGAAAACGGGGCTGTTCCAGGAAAGAGTAATGGCAGTGTACGACAGACATCTGCCTGAAAGGACAAGGAAATGCCGTCAAAAGACGGAAACAGACAGCGCAATACCGTGTGCAGGACAGTCTGCCAGTACAGCAGGGATCCGGTGCCCGCCGGGGACATGGGGAAGCTCCTGGAGATTGCGGAGGACTTCCGGAAGGTGAAGAACTATGTCTATGCCCGTTACGGGGGCATAGGGAGCCTTTCCAAGATATCCCCCGGCTACACGGTGCAGAACGAGATGACGGGAAGCGGTCTGCGGGAGAGGCTGGGGATGCCGTCCGTGTACTTCTACCTAGCCATGTTCGAGGCTTTGGGGGACATCCGGGGGCAGTGGAGCCGGACCAGGGCCAGGGTGGGGCAGCTGGCGGGGCAGAACGGGAACTTCACCCCGGAGGAGAAGCACTACCTGCGTTTCCTGCTGAAGGTGGACGCGGCTCTTGACGGGGTGCTGAACGGGAGGGAGCCGGTGCTGCCGGAGGGAATCCGGAGGCAGCAGGAGGAACTGGCCGGGAAGGTGGATGCGGAAAAACTGCACCGTTACCTTTGCAGGCAGGTGCGGAAGTACCACGGAAAGCTGGGATGTCTGCACACGGACAAGGCTGACGGCTTTTCCGTTTCGGAAAGGGCGTATCGTTACGGAGATCACGGGATTTACATTTCCGTGAAGGAAAAAAGGAAGCGGGTGTTCGTGCCACTGACGGACGGAAACCGTTACGGGTGCCAGGTTACCGTGCGTCTGTTCCCGGAAGAGAGCCGTGTGGAGATCAGGGTGCCGGTGCAGGTAGCCGTAAGGCAGCATACGGATTACCGGAACACCGTGGGGATTGCCCTGGGAATGCAGGCCATGCTGACCACGGACCGGGGACACGCCTACGGGGAGGAGCTGGGAAGGTTCCAGGCAGAGTACGCGGACTGGGTGCGCCGCCAGACGGCGGTGCACCATGCGGACGGTGGGAAAAACCCCGGGCGGAAGAAGTACGGTGCCAGAAAGCACAGGTTTGAGGAAGGGATCCACGGCTACATCAACCAGGAACTGAACCGGTTCCTGCGGACGGAAAAGCCGGCCACAGTCTACATGGTGAAGCTGCCGGGGGCAGGCACTACGGGCCCCAGCAGGAGAATCAACCACTCGGTGACCATGTGGCAGAGGGGCTACATCCGGAAGCGGCTGGTGCAGAAATGCCGGGAACAGTCGGTGGAACTGCTGGAGGTTCTGGGGAAGGACATCGGCAGGGAATGCAGCCGCTGCGGGGCAGAGGGAGAGAGCCGTGACGGTGTCTTCACCTGCGGGGCCTGCGGGTACAGCGCGGGGGAAAAGACAAACACCGCGGGGAATGTGCTGAAACGCGGTACCGGGGGACGGCTGGTCCGGTAAGGTAGCCCCGGAACGGTGCGGGAACAGCAGGGGGCCTGCGGAAGAATATGGGTCATAGGGACAGATCCCCGGATAAATTCCGGTGGTGAGCCGGGGTTTTACTGAAGCGGGGGAATGCCGTACAGAGAAGGAATGGTGCATGGCCGTAAGGAAACCACATGATTCTTTCTCTGTGCGGCACCCGGCAGACCGGGGGGCGGTCCATGACAGGCGGGACCATGAACGGAAGACAGTGTCCGCACTTCTGACGGGAGGGTAACGCTGATAGAGAAAAAAGAGAACGGCATTGGAAGGCAGTACACCGGTGGAAGCCGGCCTGCGTATTGGGTATGCCAGGACCACGGGAACACGGGGCAGACAGTGCCTCATGACGTACCGGGGAGCGAAGCGGTGAACAACCGCATCATCCGGCAGGAATGTCTGGATGACCAATATATCTAATTTTTTATTTTGTCTTATCTTAAAGTATATGTGTCTTATTATATATTCTATGGCACAGTGTTTCAACAGAATATACTTTATTTATCAGGTGTTTCTCAGCATATAACATTGTCAAAAAGGTAAGGGAAAGATAGTTCTGGCGTAACAGAATATCAATATGAATAAAACATGGTAACAGTCTGTTTATTCGGGATTTTGCCTTTAATATTAGTGTTTTGCTAGAATACTTTATTTTAGTACAAAAATGATCATTGATTTATATTACAGACACTATGGTTGCTTATCTTCTTAGCGTGATATTTTTGTAGATTTTATAGGGGATGAGCAGTAGTTCCAGGGGTGTGTTACAACCTAAACTTGCTATAGAGAAATGATAAAAGCATATGAAGACAAGTGAAGGACTAGGGATAATTCTACTTTGGCATAGGTGGGAGCACATATGGATATTTTAGCAAAAAGGGACGGCTACCAGATTACACCAGAGGAATTAAGGCAAATACAGCTGACACAGCTTGAACTGATTTTGGAAGTTAGGCGTATCTGCCGAAAATGCCATATTCATTACAATATGGTGGGTGGAACTATGCTGGGGGCCATCAGGCACCAGGGATACATACCGTGGGATGATGATGCTGACATTGGTTTTTTACGAAAGGAATATGAAAAATTCCGACAGGTCTGCAGGACGGAGCTGAATACAGAAAAGTATTATTTTCAGGACTGCCGGGATACAAAAGGGTACCGATGGGGATATGGAAAGCTTCGTCGGAAGAATACAGAGTTCATACGTCTGAATCAGGAATTTATGCCATATGAACAAGGAATTGCAATAGACCTTATGCCTTTTGACAATGTACCGGATTCGGATTTTGTCCGAAAGGTGCACGCATCTGTTTGTTTTTTTTACCGAAAGGCATTCTGGTCGGCAGTAGGCAGAAAGGCTGATAAGAATATTTTTAAAAGAGGACTCTATCAGATTCTGTACATGATTCCTGAGAAGTGGCTTATTCGCAGTTACCAGAACTGGATAAATTATTGTGTGAAGCTGGGACGCACAAAGCAGGTAAGGATTCTGACATTTCCTACCCCGAAAGGTGTGTATGGCTATGATAGGAAATGGTATACGGATTTACAGTTATATAAATTTGAAGACTGCCAGTTTCCCGGTGCCAGGGATTTCAATGGGTATCTGAAAGTGAAATACAATGATTATATGGCCATGCCTGGGGCAGAAAAAAGAAAGGTGCATCCAATTTCCAGGCTTACTTTGCCAGGCAGACAAGAATGGCAGGAGTAAGGGGTGCCCTGAAGGCTGTATACATAAGGAATGAGGTCATGGAGACAAAGCGTTACAAGATTGGTTATACAGATGGCGTTTATGATCTGTTTCATGTGGGCCATTTAAATATGATCGAAACTGCCAAAAAACAGTGTGAATATCTGATAGTGGGCGTACACAGCGACAAGGTTGTAAGTCAGTACAAGCACCGGTGTCCAGTGATACCAGAAGATGAGCGGGCCCGCATCATAGGCGCGGTCAGGGGAGTGGATAGGGTTGTCATAAATGAAGTCAGGGACAAGATGACTTTGTTGGAACGGTATCACTTTAATGTGATTTTTATAGGGGATGACTGGAAGGGGACGGAGCGCTGGAATTATTTTGAGACAGTCTTGGGGGAACGGGGGGTGGATGTGATTTATGTTCCGTATACCCGAGGAATCTCGACCACTGACATTAAGAAAAAAATCTTGAATCTTTTTTAACGCAGGGAGAATAAGGAAATGGAGAGAAAAAAGATCGCGGTCACGATGGGGGACCCGGCGGGGATTGGGCCGGAAGTTGTGGTAAAGGCGCTGTCTGAAAAGCGCATATACGAGAAATGCATTCCTGTCGTAATCGGGGATTATGAGGCGCTACAAGACGCTATCCATTTTTCCGGCCTGGACCTAAGCCTGAAAGAGATAAATGATTTTGAAGAGGCCACGGGAGAATTTGGAACGGTGGATTTCATCAATCTGAATTACTTAAGGCCCGGCGGCTGGAAGTATAAAGAGAATTCTGCAGTCTGCGGGGAGGCGGCCTTCCAGTATGTGGTCCGTGGAATCCGGCTTGCCATGGAGGGAAAGGCAGCGGCAGTGATTACAGCCCCCATCAGTAAGGAATCCATCAACCTGGCTGGCCATCATTATAGCGGACACACTGAAATATTTGCGGAATATACCGGAACAAAGGATTATGCCATGCTTCTTGCAAGTGGAAATTTACGTGTGATACACGTTACGACACACTGCGCATTAAGTGAGGCTTGTCGGCGGATACGGAAAGAACGGGTGCTGACGGTGATAAAACTGGCAGACAAGGGATGCAGGATGCTGGGAATCGCGGAACCGCGGATTGGTGTGGCAGGCTTAAACCCACACTGTTCGGAGAACGGTTTATTCGGAACAGAGGAAGCCAGCGAAATTATCCCGGCAATACAAGAGGCAGAGAAACTTGGAATTCAAGTTGCCGGCCCGGAGCCACCAGACACGGTTTTTGTAAAATGCAAGGCAGGAATGTATGACATTGTGGTGGCCATGTATCATGATCAGGGACATATTCCTCTGAAGCTGAACGGCTTTCAGTGGGATGAAGGGAAAAGGCAGTTCAGGTCCGTGCGGGGAATCAACTGTACTATTGGGTTGCCGATCATACGTGCGTCCGTGGATCACGGAACCGCCTTTGGCAAGGCGGGGGAAGGACGGGCAAATGCGGACAGCATGCTGGATGCCATGGAAGCGGGACTTAGGATGGCTGGAAATAAGTGATGCAGATAGGAGGAGCGCTATGTGTGCCATCACAGGTATTATTGCAAAAGGAAAAGAGCGGTATATACAGACGGAAGAACTCTTTAAAATGTGCCGAATACAGAGACATAGAGGACCTGATGATGAAGGAGGGGTAGCACTTGATCTAAATGGATCCAAAATCAGAGAAATATCGTCTGGAGAGACCATTGCATGTAAAGGTTTGCTGGGGTTTGAAAGGCTGAGCATACAAGATTTGTCACGTAATGGCCATCAGCCAATGCAAAATACAGAGTCTGATATTTCCATTATTTTTAATGGAGAAGTGTATAATTTTGTGGAATTGCGTACTTCTCTTGTAAAAAAGGGACATATATTTAGAAGTGGTACAGATACTGAGGTTATTCTTCATATGTATATGGAATATGGAATTGAAAAGACCTTAGAAGCATTGAATGGGATGTTTGCATTTGCAATTGCCGATATTCGTACCCGGAAGTTATACATAGTCCGAGATAGATTTGGAATAAAACCGTTATATGTTGCTTACACAGAAGATGTACTACTGTTTGCATCAGAAGTGAAAGCTTTTCTTGGGTATCATGGTTTTTGTGCAAAGCTTAATATGGCTGCAGTGGAAGAATATATTTTGTTTAAGAGCTTGTTGTCAGATACACTCTTATTGGGTGTGGGGCAATTGGAAGCTGGAACTGTGATGGAATATGATCTGGAGACAGACTATATCAGAAAGTGGAAATATTTTGACGTTGAATCATATCATCGCAGTGAAAGAGAATGCAGCTATGCTGATATAAAAGAACGTATATGGGAGACCATGAAAGCAGTAGTGCGCCGTCAGGTTATAAGCGACGTAAAGGTGGGAAGTCAACTGTCTGGTGGGATAGATTCCAGTATTCTTTCCCAAATTGCTGCAGAAGAACATGGATTAACGGATACTGTATCATGCAAGGTGGAGTGTGAAGAACAAGCAGATGGTCCATACATTGATGTCGTAAATAAAAAACTGATGTTGAATGCACATGTCGGGAAGATAGATGCGCGTTTTTTTATAGATCATATTATAGATACAGTGTGGCATTTTGACAGTATACTGTCCCATACACCTGCGGTTGGAATGCTTCAGATTTCCGAATGCGCACATAAAAATGGAATTAGAGTGTTACTGTCTGGTGAGGGGGCAGATGAAATGTATGGAGGATATAAATGCTTCCAGAAGTTAGCTTTTTCACAGAATTCCTTAAACGAAGACGATATTATAAATACAATTATATTCAGGGATGGGCGGGAAGATATAAATTTTTTGCGGCGAGTACTGCCTGGTTTGGAACCAGAATCTTATTACCAAAAAAGAAAAGATTACTTTGCCCGATTTACAGGTTCGGTATTTGATAGACAAATTAAATATGAAATATCAACGCATTTAGTAGAATTACTTTCCCGTCAGGATAAAATGTCTATGGCACATTCCGTGGAAAACCGTGTTCCGTATCTGGATAATGAGCTGGTACGCCTGGCCTGGGATATTCCTGAAAGTTTCCTTATGGATCGCGCATCCAAAGAAGGAAAATTTATTTTAAAGGATATAGCATCCGAACTTTTTGGAAGGGAATTTGCATTTCGGCGTAAAGTAGGTTTTTTTATTCCGGGGAACATGTTTTTATGTTCAGACATGGCTTTAATCGGCCGGATTCTTGCCTATATCAAAAAACGGGGAATTATTCACAGTGATATTTTTGAACAATGGGCACACAGTGAACTTCGGGTATATGGGCAATTAAATTATTTCCAGTCGGCACTGTTTCTTAAAATGTTTACTTTGGAAATTTGGTGTCAGATGTTTTTGGATGGACTTAATGTGGATGAATGTAAAGGAATACTGTTGGGGAGCGCCTGATATGCCAAAATCATAATATAGGAATGTCAAACCAGATGTTTCTGAATGGATTCAGTGTGTACAAATGTTGCAGAAGGCAGATTTTTCTTTTGATATGATTATAACTATTGTTTCAAGGGCATAAAAATGTTGGTTATTACAGAATGGCGGAATTACATTTTAAGATTTTATGAAAAGGGCGAGCTAGTCAGGTTATGAAAGAAAAAGTTATTTGGGGAACTGGATGGATAGCAGCAAAATATGTTGGAACATTAAGACATAACGATATTTCTTTTTTTATAGACAGTGATATAGAAAAGAAAGGAAAGACATTTTTGGGGCGTCCGGTTAAAATGCCGGATGAGATAAAATCTTGGGATAATATAGTTATATATATTCAGATTAATTTTTATGAGGAAATAGCAGAATTACTGAGAAAAAAAAATCTGGTGGAGGGAAGAGATTTTTTAAAATATGATGAACCAAAATTAATAGAAATAGATGATATAGACCAAGATTGCGATAGTGTTTATGAATTTTTAAGAAGTGATAAATCATTGGGAGGGAAAATATGGTGCTGGGGATCCCTGCTGGGATTTCATAAATCATACAATATTTTTTATAAAAAATTGTATGAGTCTTTACATGAGGAATATACTGTCATTTCAGATGCTGTGTACATAAATCAGCTGGAATCAGCAGAAAGGTCAGGCAGTTCAGTGTATGTTCTTCCTAAAATCTTTGCTGCGGATATGCTAAGACCTATTGTCAGAAAAGAGAATGCTGATTATTCTGTTATTTTGCAGGAGAAGTATCCTGAATTAATGGAAATAGCAAAAGAATACGAGGGAATATATTCTGATTTAGAAAATGGGGAAGCACATTTATTTACATATAAACAAGCTTCTTTCATAGAAAAAATGTTGCTTTCATTTCGGCCGAAGGGAGTTATAATATTATGTTCATTTCCAACAAGCCATAGAATATTAGCTGTTTTATGCAAAAAACAAGGCATTCCAGTAATTTATACGCATAAAGGAGCGCTTCCTAAAACATGGGCGCTTGAGATTGGCGGGGAAATGGGGGAAAGTCTGCCAGCTGTTTATTCGGATGTATTTAAGATGCTGCCAGTGAATGCAGATGAAATGGAAGAAGCAAAAGATGTATGGAAATACCTAAATGAAAGCAGAATAAACCGAAAAATTCAGCCTCAGAATAATTGGAAATCAAGAGTATGTTATAGAATAAAGAAGAATCGGCCCATAATTTTTTATGCAGGACTGAATGACACACAGTCGGGGCTGGCATATTATGGAGAAAATGCCAGAATATATCATTCGCCCATGTTTTCGTCAAGTATGGAAGCCGTTCCTTTTTTGGCAGATTTGGCAAAAAAAAATGACTGGAATTTATTGTATAAGCCACATCCGATGTATAGGCCTACAGAGGAACAAAAAAATTCTTTTCCTGACAATGTTATATATGTGGATGCGGCAGATATAAATGATGTGATTGATTTTTCGGATGTTACAATTACTATATTGTCATCTACTGCTTATGTTGCATTGATTAGAAAAAAACCGGTAGTGATGTTAGGATATAATCAGCTGAGAAGAAAGGATTGTACTTATGAGGCTTTTACAAAGGATAATATAGATTTTGCAATCTCCAGTGCAATAAATGAGGGTTTTTCTCAAAAACAGCAGGATGCATTTACAAAACACATTGCTCAATTGCTAAAATATTATTTGTATGCTGACCTGGAAGTTGGAGCAGTGACATTTGGGAAGCCGCTACCTAAAAATATAAATGATGTTTATGAGCTTTCTGAATTGGTCTGTGGGAAGTCGTGTTTGCTGACAGAAAGGGAGGCAGATTGATAATGTTTTATAAGGAATATATAGATGATGTACTGACGGGAGTGAATCATTTAATTACGACTGATCAGAATGGGAATGAAATGCCGATTCAGGAAGCGCTTGATTTGTGGAATGCAAGGGCAAAGGCAGTGAGGGACGATAAGAAAGGACTGATCTTTTTCTGTGGAAACGGCGCCAGCGCAACGATGGCGGAGCATATGTCCCATGACTGGTTCCAGAATGCCGGGATCAATACTACTACTTGTGCGGAGACAGCACATATTACGGCAATCAGCAATGATTTATCTTATGAAGATGTTTTTAGTTACCGGATTAACCGGATTCTGTCGGAGAGGGATATTTTAGTGACAATATCGTCTTCTGGGAATTCTCCTAATATTGTGAAGGCGTTGGAAACAGGAAAGAAAAAAGGGGCATATTGTATTACTTTTTCAGGTAAGGGCGCTGACAACAAATCACGTAAAATGGGAGATTTAAATTTCTATGTTCCATTGGATACTTATGGTTTGGTAGAAAGCGCCCATGCGGTTATACTGCATGCGGCACTGGATCATTTTCTGGAGAAATATATGGGAGGAAAGCACTGATGAAGGTTGTAGTGGGGGCGTCATCTTTTTCTGACAGCAGCGACAAGGCAATTGGCTTACTGCTGGAAAAAGGAATAGAAGTAATCAGAAATCCTTATAAAAGAAAGATGACAGAGGAAGAAATTATAGGGCATCTGTCAGGGGCAGACGGACTGCTGGCAGGACTGGAGCCGTTAAATGAAAAGGTATTCCGGCATGCACCGCAGCTGAAAGCAATTGCCCGTATCGGGATTGGCATGGACAATGTGGACCAGGAAGCGGCGCGGAAATATGGAATTAAGGTATCAAATACCCCGGATGGTCCGACGCAGGCCGTAGCAGAGATGACATTGACGAACCTTTTGGCGCTGATTCATCAGGTACCGTTATCCAATGATGATGTACATAACGGCGTATGGAAAAAAAGGATAGGCCATTCTGTAAAAGGAATCAAAATTCTGGTCATAGGGTATGGTCATATAGGCAGGAAGACAGCGGAACTTTTAGAATTTCTGGGAGCGGAAGTGTCGGTTTATGATAAATACAATGAGGCTGTATCCACATGTGAACTGAAGGAAGGATTACAAGTTGCCGATGTAGTGACGCTCCATGTCAGCGGAAATGAGGAAGTGATAGGCAGGCGGGAGATGCAGCTTATGAAAGAGGGCGCCATTCTTCTGAACAGCGCCCGTGGAACGGTTGTAAATGAGGATGCCCTGTACGAAAACCTGCAAAGCGGGAAAATCGCAGGGTTCTGGGGAGATGCATTATGGCAGGAGCCATATCATGGCAAAATATGTGAATGTAAAAATGCAATTCTGACGCCTCATATATGTACTTATACAACAACCTGCAGAGAGAGCATGGAGACAGAAGCCGTGAAAAATCTATTGAGAGACTTGGAGGGGGCATATGGTTTTTGACCAGCTTCAGAATTTAAGCCAGTATGTGACAAAGGAACAATTTCAGAAAATAGATTCCTTTCTGCAGCAATTATCTCCTGATATGAAAGAGGGATTTTACGAAATAGACGGAGAGGCAATTTATGCAAGAGTGATGAGTTATCCGACTTCTTTGCGCCGGGACTGCAGAATCGAAGCCCATGATAAGTATATTGACATTCAGTCATCGCTGGCTGGGATGGAAGGGATCGATATTTTCGAGAGAGACAGGCTTTCTGTTTTGGACGAATATGATGAGGAGAGGGATGTTGTCTTTTTTGAAGAGACAATTGAGCCCAATGTGACTGTCAGGAATAAGACAGGGTATTTCTCCATGATTTACCCTGGGGAGGCACACCGGCCTCAGATATCCGTAAACCAGCAATGTGAAACGGTAAAAAAATTTGTGATCAAAATTCGTATATAAGCGGCTTTCAAGCGATGGAACGGTATGTATGCAAAAGCACATAAGGAGTATGAGTATGGCAAAGAAGATTATTGTTATGATCCCTGCAAGGCTTGGATCTAAAAGAATCCCTAAGAAAAATATCCGTTTTATGTGCGGAAAACCGCTGATTCAATATCCCATTGAACTGTGCCTGAAAAGCAGATTATGTTCGGAAGTATGGGTAAATACGGAAGATGAGGACCTGGGCCGCGCAGTCGGGCATTTTGGGGCAAAGTTTCATAAGAGACCGCAGGAACTGGCATCCGATACGGCGACGAACCGGGATTTTACGTATGAGTTTTTACAAAAACATGAATGTGATTATGTTGTAATGGTGAATCCCACTTCACCATTGTTAAAAGAAGAAACCTATCAGAGTTTTTTTCAGTATTTAGAGGAAAATGAATTTGACACAATTATGTCCGTGGTAACGGAAAGAGAAGAGACATTTTATCAGGATAAACCCCTTAATTTTTCGTTAAAGGAAAAAATAAACAGTCAGTTGCTGGAACCCACACAGAAAATTGTATGGGCGCTGACCGCCTGGAAAAGAGACAACTTCATGAAGATGCAGGAGGCGGGGGAGAATCCTGTGTTTGGCGGGAATCTGGGCAGGTTTGAGATACCAAAGGATGAAGCCTGTGATCTGGACACGGAAGCGGACTGGAGGATTGCGGAAGGCATACTGATGGCGAGGGAGAGGGAAACAGAGGTGGAATATTTACAATTATAATTTGCGTAAATGAGAAATTCAGAAAGGGAGTTGGAGATATGCAGGCAGTTATTTTTGGCTGGGGAAAATATGGAAAAGCACTGAAAAGCGGATTGGAAAAATATTATGGAGTAAAAGTTGTGGCAATTTGCGACAATAATGAAGAAGTGTGGGGGGGTAAAGAAGAGGGTATTCCGATTATTGCACCCAGTCAACTGGCAGAAATATCTTATGAAAAAATATTTATTTGTATGAGAAAAGGAACAATGTTCAAAATTGTTGAAGAGCAATTACTGGAAATGGGAATTTCCAAAGAAAAAATTGTTGTCATGCAAATGAGTATCAAGTATCAGGACGCTTTTATAGAATTAGATCCCATACGAAAGTATTGGATCAAATGTTTTGCGGATTTTACAAGAGAACTTGGTTTGATAGGAAATGTAGCAGAGTGTGGGGTATACCGCGGAGAAACTGCAATGTTTCTGAATAAATACTGGCCTGACAGAATGTTATATTTATGTGATACATTTGAAGGATTTGCAGAAAAAGATATAGTCAATGAGAGTAATAAGTATTCTGCATTCAGAAATGGACCACATAAATGTAATCCGTTTAAAAATGAAACACCGGAACAGCTGATTGAAAATGTGAAAACCAGGATGCTTTATCCTGATAAAATAAAGATATATCAGGGATATTTCCCGGAATGTGCAAGGGATATCGCAGATAAGTTTTGCTTTGTAAATCTGGATATGGACTTGTATCAGCCGCAGTTGGAGGGACTTCGTTTTTTCTGGAATAAGATGGAGATGGGAGGGGTTATCTTACTGCATGACTATTTCCATCCTGACTTGCCCGGGGTTAAATCGGCAGTCGCTGATTTTGAAAATGAGCTGGGATGTAGTTTGCCTAAACTTCCTATTGGAGATCAGTGCAGTATTGCTGTTGTCAAGAGTTGTTAGTTGTTGAGACAAGCCTAAGAATGAAATGGTGTTTTTAAGGATAAGGATAGGGCGATAAAGGGCATCAAAGATATATGTGTTTAAGCGGGAGAATAGAAAATAAGGAGAGGAGAATTTGCTCATATGAATAGGCAGGACCAGATAGAGAAGGAAAAAGAGCAGTTTTATTCTGAACTTATTGAAAAGGCTGACGGTAAGAAAATAATTATTTATGGGGCGAGCGTAATTGCGCAGGATGTTATAAGGGAAATTAAAAAGCGTGAAGTAGAAATAATGGGTTGCTGTGTCAGTAAGAAGGAGTTAAATCGCAAAGAGGTAGAAGGAATCCCTGTTGTACAGGTAAACGAGATTCCGGTTCTGACATATGAAGGTGCTCTGTTTGTAATCGCCATGAAAACAGCAAATCAAAAAGAGGTACATGAGATTTTAGAAGGGATGGGAATCACAGATTATATTGATATTCCGGAGAATCTGTGTATGTCTTCAATTAATAGACAGCGTATTTTTATACCGGGAATTGAAATAACTACAAAAATTGGATGTTCTGTGAATTGCAGATATTGTCCTCAAGATGTCTTGTGTCGTGCCTATGGGGACGGACATGACAAGTATTTATTGTCATTGCATACCTTTAAAACATGTCTGGATAAAATGCCACAAGATACATTGATCTTATTTTCAGGGTTCGCTGAGCCGTTTCTAAATCCGGAATGCATTGATATGATGGAATATTCTGTACAGCAGGGACATCGTACTTTACTAAATACAACGCTGGTTGGAATGAATATGGAAGATGCCAGGAGGCTGGTAAAATTACCAGTGGAGGCAGTTACTCTGCATACGCCTGACAAGGAAGGTTACGCAAATATTCCAATGACGAAAGAATATTTTGAGGTGATGGATTTTCTGCTAGAAAGCAAAAAAGGAGACAATCGTTCTTTCTTTGATACAGCAAATTGCCAGGGTACACCTCATCCGGAGATTGTAAAATTTATTAATAATAGGGTTTCATTTGCAAATCTTGTTTTGATAGACAGAGCCGGAAATCTTGGCGGTTCAGAGGTAGATGAAAATGTGTGCCATACCGGAAAAATTATATGTACAAAAAGCGTTGTTTTAAATCGTAATGTGCTGCTTCCGGATGGTACTGTGGTGCTCTGTTGCATGGATTTCGGACTGAAACATGAACTTGGAAATTTATTATATGATTCATATGATGAGATTATAAATGGAAAAGCAATGAATAATATTAAAATGAATATGGAAGATGGCAGAGATGTGTTGTGCCGCAGATGCAGCCTTGCCCGGCAGGCATAAGGAGAAGAGAGTGGAGGCGCAAAATTATGAGATATCAGTTTAACGGCAAGAACTATGAAAAAGTAGTTGTCTGGGGGGGTGGACGTGCGTTGCCTAAATATGAATATGCAATGGAATATATTGACTATATCGTTGATAAAAAAACGGAATTAAAAGGAACCCAGATGTTTGGACTCACGATATATCTGCCGGAAGTGATTGCAGAGGAAAAGGAAAATATTCTTGTTGTAGTGACAACCTTCTTTTATTTAGACGAAATACGTGAAAATGCAAAGGCAATTAATGCAAAGGCAGACGTAGAATTCATTACAGATGTATTTCCGAATAAAGCAGTATATTTTGCACAGTATAGAGAAGATGCAATTGTGGAAGTGTTATTGAGGAAACATAACAAAAATAAAATAAAGTACTTGGAGATTGGAGTTCCGGATCCTATAAATGGCAGTAATACCTATCATTTCTATTTGAATGGACATACAGGAGTGTGTGTAGAAGCAAATCCGGATATGATAAGGAGTGTGAAGGATAGGAGACCTAATGATGAAGTATTGTGTTACGGATGTGGTGCAATCAAGGATGAAGGCAGTAATTTGAAATTCTATGTTATAGAGGGAAGACCTGGGGCAAATACTTTCTCTGAGGAGTCATTGGAAATACTTACAACAAAAGGATTCAAATGTGAAAAACAAATTGATGTCCCCATGATTTCATTGAATTCAATTATGAGCCAGTATTTGGGCGGAGAAGCGGATTTTGTTTCCATAGATGTTGAAGGGTATGAATATACAATATTGAATGATTTTGACTTTAACAAATATTTTGTGGGTGTTTTCTGTATTGAAAGAGGCAATGATAAGGTGAAAGCTTTAATGCTTGAAAATAGATATGTACAGGTTGCTGAAACACCATCAAACTGGATTTTTATGAGGGAAGCGTGGGCGGAGGAGCATAAGATTTTATTAAGTACAAATTGAAAAATTTTGTAACAGATTGTGATGAAGAGATTATAAATAATATTATTTTAGGGAAGGCAAAGATAAATTTATGAAGTTTCATATACCGGTGGTTTTTTCTACAGATAATAATTTTTTAATACCTACGGCAGTATCGATTACGTCCATGCTGGCACATGCGCATCAGGATACTTTTTATCATATTTATATTTTAATTGATGAGTTGTTTGATATGAGTCAAAAAGGTATTATCGATAATTTGCAGAAAGGGTATCAGAAGTGCAGAATAGAATGGCGGCTGGTAGATAGACGTCTTTTTTCAAAAGCTGTTGTCATGAAAAGGTCACTCACAATACATACTTTTTATAAGCTTATTATTGCAGATATATTAGAAGAGTACGATAAATGTATTTATTTAGATGGGGATATTGTTGTTGAAAATGATTTAAGACAAATGTATCTTGTTGATTTGGAAAATGATTATTTGGCGGCCGTAAAACAAGATTATCACCTATTCTCAAAAGATTTTATTGAACGTACGATTTCAAAATTGGAGGTGGATAATTTATCGGGATATTTTTTTGCAGGAGATATTGTGATGAACCTGAAAAAAATGAGAGAAGATAAAATGACAGAGCGATTTTTGGAAGCTTTGGGAAAGGGTTACTTATCAGAAGATCAGGATATTCTATATAAATTTTGCAGGGAAAAGGTGAAGTATATTTCTTTAACATATACTTTTTGCAACAGATACATAAATGAAAGTAAGTTTCTTTCTACTGATATTTATTCCAGGGAAGAGATTGAAGATGCCTTGCAGTATCCCGTTATTATACATTTTGCTGGTGGTAATATGAAGCCCTGGAATAATCTAAGATGTAAGGCGGCTGAAAAATGGTGGAATTATGCCAAAAATGTATTGGAAGATGAAACGTTTAAAGAAATATATGATATTGCAAAAAAAAAGACGGAAGAGAGAGATTTTGACTACTTAATTTCAGGTTTGGATAAAACGAGGAATAAAGTTATTATATTTGGTTTTTCGATGATAGGAAAAATGCTTTGTGATGACTTAATGAAATTTGGCTATAATGTAGTAAGTTTTTTTGACAATAATGAAAGCTTTTGGGGCAAAAAATATAATGGCTGGTTTGTTGAAAAGCCAAAAAAAATAAATGATGAAAATCGACCAAATTTCAAAGTAATAATTGCGGCTCAGGGCAGGTTAAATGTCATTTTGGATCAACTATCTGTACTGGGATATGAGGAAAGTGCTATTATTAAATATGCTGCTAAAAATGCAATATATTATATGGGATTAGATGAAAAATTTTATGAGCATGAATTAAGGGAAATGACACGAAGAGAATGTGGAAGAGAAGATGGTGATATAAAGGAAAAGCTTAAAAGAAACTTTTCATATTTAAACGAAAAATATTATTTAGATTTTTGGAATGTAATAGAGGAAAGATAAATTGTTTAACACTAAAATCATTTTATGAAATAGGAGAAAAGGTCATCAGAATTCTGGGTAAGGGGCAATGATAAATCATGACAAATTCATTAGTGAGCATTGTGGTGCCAGTATATAATGTGGAAAAATATATATCACAATGTATCGAAAGTATTCAGAGACAAACATATGAGAATCTGCAAATTATTTTGGTAGATGACGGTTCTACGGACCAGTCGGGTGTTCTGTGTGAGACATATGCCGAGAAGGATCAGCGGATAAAAGTAATACACCAACAGAATGGAGGGCTGGTTGCGGCAAGAAAACGTGGACTGGAATGTGCGGAAGGGAAATATGTAGGATTTGTGGACGGCGATGACAGTATTGCCCCGGATATGTATCAGGTATTGACGAATAGTCTGGAAGCAAGCGGAGCAGATTTTGTACATTCTGGATATTGGGAAAATGAGAAAAAAAGAGCAGTAAATGGTCAAAGAATAATTGAGCTTTTGGATAAAGAAAGAAAATGTAAATTTCTGAAAGATGCAGTGCTGGGAGCAGAGTGTTATGTATCTCCCAGTATTTGGTCAAAACTTTTTAAGGCAAATCTGATCAAGGAAAGCTATATGCAGATATCAAATATCAACCAAATGGGTGAGGATCTGATTAATTTATGTATTTGTGTGATAAAGGGGCGCAAGGTTGCATTAGTGGATGGAGCATATTATCATTATAGGATTAGGCCAGAGTCACTGTCACGTAAGAAGACTATTGAAGGCCTCAAAGATATTATTAGAATGTATGAAGGTATATGTGAAGTTTTGTTTTCATATGGTTATGATCAGGAACTTGCAAGTGTCATGGACAGGCTACTGTGGAACAATATGCTGAAATGCATTGATAGGATCGGCAGATGTTTTCAGGTGGAAAAGTTTTTTTTCAAAGATATGGATATCTTGAAAGGGAGAAATATCGTTGTATATGGAGCAGGAAGGGTAGGGAGGGATTATTATGCCCAAATATGCAGATACACGGAGTGCAGGCTGGTGGCCTGGGCAGATGTTTTTCCAGAGCAGTATAATTATCCGAATATCAGGTTATATAGTATGAAAGATCTGAACAGTATGGAGTTTGATATACTGATAATTGCAGTGAAGGATGCCGAGACGGCTGATGAAATATGCACTCAACTAGTAGAGGAAGGGATTGAAAGGAATAAAGTATATTGGTCTGAACCAGAGATATTTTTGCCGGATGCTATTTAAGGAATAAATGGATAAAATTGCCGTGTAAAGGTAGTGATATAACAGATTTGATATGGTTGTTGTTGAGAATATGGAATCTGTTATTCAGGAAAGGTGTTGCACCGGACAAGGCAGGGGCCCAGACCGGATTGTTTATTGGAGAATTTGTGGACATACGGAATGGAAGAAGGCTTATGAAAGGGAAAAACATAACATGATATTAGCAGAAGGTATGAACTTGATAGAAAAATACGGACAAATATTGAACAGATTTTCTTTTTTGAAAACATATGAGACAGATGCAGTATATAGAGTAATCAGGGAGTCATTGGAAAAATTCATATCGGAATGTAAAATTCCGGCCATATGGTGCCATGGGCAGCATACACGCATGCTGATGTCAGATTTCATGTTTGAAATGAAGCCGGTAAAATATATTATTGATTCCAGGTATCAGCAAATGGGATCCAGTGGTTTTCACGTGATTGGAGAAGAGCAGGTAGCGGAATGCGGGATAGACGGCATCATTATCTCATCATACAAGTATAGGGAAGAAATCAAGGCATCACTGAAACGAGACCATCCATTTCTTAAGTACCTGGACTTTTATGAGGAACTGGAGAATGAAGGAATGACACTGGATGATGGATATTATACATACCAGCATCCCTATATTCGCTATAAAAAAATAAACAGTATTAAAAGAAGTCTGGGCAGCAGGTGCCGGAAGGAAAAATTATATCAGGAACTGGTTAACGAATATGTAAATATCAGGGATTTCGGTTCTGCCACGGAGTATGCCGAGACATTGTTTCGGCTGTACGGTGACAAAACATATCTGGAGTTAAAAAATGACCTGGAAGACCTGTACCGCCTGGAACAGGACACCCTGGCAGGGATATCCCCGGACAACGTACTTATGCTCTGCATTGATGGACTGAGGAGACGGGACGTTTTGGAAGGCTGCATGCCCAACCTCAAGAAATACCTTTTGAAAAACACCATGTTTTATACAAATGCCTACTCCGTATCAACCTCCACATATGAGAGCCTGGTTCCGGCGTATGGAGAATACCGGAACCTGGGGACAAGGTATTATGAATCAAACTGTGTCCCTGAATCGGACTGCCGTTTTATAAAGGAAGCGATCGGACAAGAGAGGAATATTTTTTTCTATACAGACTCTGCCAGGTATGTAGAGTCAGAAAAGGTCAGGGTAAAGGAACAGTGCCAGACAGCAACGGAAAAAATATGGAATTTCATTACAGATGCCGCGGCAGAAAAAAACGGGCTGTTTTATCTCCATATTTTATATGAAAGCCATTATTCGTACCCGAACCCGGATACGGAGTCGGAACTGGTGGCATCCGGAAGTAACATTATGTTTGATTACCTTGAAAAAAACGGTGGCTGGATCAGAACTGACTATGACCTGCAGCATGCGGATGCCTTAAGGTACCTGGACAGGGTGCTGGCTCCATTTTTGGAACGGCTTCCATGCCGTATGGTTCTGTATGCAGACCATGGGAACATCCTGATACCTCGGGAAACATCCCTGGAAGATATCGGAGAGGCAGAGTTTTCGTACCATGAGGAATTAATCCAGGTTCCGCTGGCCATAAAATCCCCGGAGGTAAATGTGAACAGCAGTGATAGTCTCATGTCACTTTTTTCACTGAATGAAATGATATGTTCTCTCCTGAAAAAGCAGTCTTTTACAGAGGTAGAAAACTGTTTTGTCAAAATACAACGTTCGGCAATATATAATCCTGATTTCCAGTTCTTATACCGGAAGGCAGGGAAAGGGCAGGAACTCATGGCTTTTGAAGCATTTGTCTTCAGGGATAATTATAAGCTGGTGGTATATGAAGATGGGCTGACAAAGCTGTGCCATGGGGATGAAATTATTTGGGATGAAAATAAGAAAAAAGAGTACTGGGACAGGATACAGGACTGTATCACGGTAATATCGGAACCGATTATTGCCTGACATCTCTTATGGAGCTAAATCAGGTTATAATTGACCTTTTGCATAGAGAAGGGATACATATAGGAAAAGAAAGGTGCTAGACGAAGTATGGTGTATGATAACAATCTGTCCCTGGGAGAAGACAGAGCGTGTAGTTTGAAGCTGTTTTGAAAACAGATACAAAATTAATGGTGAAAGAATATGAAAGCAGATGTTCTTGTACAGAAAATTAAGGAATTAGGGATCCAGACAGTAACAGGTGTTCCGGATTCCACACTGAAATTGTTTTGCGATTACATGAATAATGATGGAAGGGATGTTATTGAAGACCACATAGTGACATCGAATGAGGGGGCGGCCATCGGTATTGCCATTGGTGAATATTTATCCACAGGAAACCCTGCATGTGTTTACATGCAGAATAGCGGATTAGGCAATGCGGTGAACCCGGTTACGTCCCTGGCCAATACGGATGTCTATGGCATCCCCATGCTGATGGTCATAGGATGGCGGGGGGAACCCGGAACAAAGGATGAGCCGCAACATGAATATATGGGAAAGGTTACCCTGCCAATGCTAAGACTCCTTGACATTGCTTATGGAATTATGGGACCGGAGACAACGGAAGAGGAGCTGGCCGGGTTTTTAAGGTGCGCGGGTAACGCATTTGCGGAGAACAGACAGTACGCACTGGTCATACGGAGGGGAACCTTTGAAAAAAAAGAGGAAGGTATATACAGGAACCGGTATTCCATGGACAGGGAAATGGCTGTTGGGATGATTGTAGGCTGGCTGCAGCCGGACAGTCTCGTGGTCTCAACGACAGGAAAGATATCCAGGGAAGCATATGAGCAAAGCAATGCAGTTTTGGGAAAGCATAACCAGATATTTCTCACGGTTGGGGGAATGGGACATGCCAGTATGATTGCATATCAGCTGGCAAGGAGAAAAACCGGCCAGAGAGTCATATGCCTGGACGGGGATGGAGCGGTTCTCATGCACATGGGCAGCCTCGCGGTCATGGGGAGGCACCCGGCAAGTAACCTTGTGCATGTCTGCCTGAATAATGAAGCACACGAATCGGTAGGGGGAATGCCAACCGGGGCAGGGGGAACCTCGTATGCCGACATTGCCAGAAAATGCGGGTATGGCAATGTTTACCGGGTGGCAACGAAGGAAGGCCTGGGGAAAGCACTTGGTGAAATCCGCGGGTTAAAGGAAATGACTTTCCTGGAAGTCAATGTGGCGATCGGATCCAGGAAGGATCTTGGCAGGCCGGCAGAAACTGCCAGGGAGAACAAGGCGGCATTTATGGAATATGCAGGGCAGGCAGGAAAAACGGGAAGGGATACATGAGACTTCTTATTTTGTCAGACATACACGGAAACCAGGCAGCACTGCAAAAGGTACTGGACTATGCGGCAGGAATGCTTCAGGTTGACGGATGTGCTTTACTGGGGGATATCGTGGACTACGGAATGCACTCCAATGAAGTGGTGCGGATGCTGCACGGTATGGAATATCCGCTTGTGTGTAATATTAGGGGGAACCACGAACAGTCTGTAATTATGGAAGACTATGGCGGATTTTCCACGGAACGCGGTAAAAGGTGTGCGGAATATACACACAGTATTTTGTCTTTCCAGACATGGCAGTACCTGGAGAATGAAATGTCAGACAGTGGAAAGGCTGAATTTACAATTGAAGGGAAGAAATGTCTTGCAGTGCATGGAAGCCTGAAGGACATGTACTGGAAGAGCATAAAACCAGGACAGGACCTGGGTGAATACAAGGAATACGATTACGTTTTTTCAGGACATTCGCACCTGCCTCATTTTATGGAAGAATATTATGAAGCGAATGCGCCGCTGTTCAGAAACAGAAAGAAAACACTGTTCATAAATCCGGGTTCAGTGGGGCAGCCAAGAAACCTGAATCCCATGGCACAATTTGCAGTGCTGGATACACAAAGTGAAGAAGTATGGATGAAAAAAGTTAGCTATGACATAAAAACCGAACAGGAAGCATACAAAGGGCAGGTAGACAAATTTTATAGCATAAGACTGGAGAATGGTGTGTAATGGATTTATATGTAATCAGCGGTGTGACCGGAATGACCGGAAATGAACTGTCAAGACAGCTGCTAAACCAGGGTCACAGGGTAATCGGCTTTGACAATTTTTTCGCTTCATCCATTGAAACAGTAAGGGACCTGCGAAACAGTGAAATGTTCTGCTTTTACGAGTATGACCTTAATAATAAAGGGCAGATGAAACTGCTGGGACGGGAAGTGGCCGATAAAAAAAATTACCATGACAGGCTGGTATATGTAAACTGTGCCGCAGTTGTCCACACAGAACATTTTTACCATGTAAACCGCACGTTTGCAACCAATGTGACAGGCATGAAGGATTTCCTGGACCAGGCAGTTGAAAACGGGGCAGATGTGTATATCAACTGTTCCACATCCGAAGTATATTCCATGAATTCCTGGTGCGAGGGAGGCGTGAAGGAGGACGGCTACCTTACAATGGCAAGTGCGGAACACAGCCAGAGGACAAGCTATGCGGCGGGTAAACTGCTGACAGAGTTTTTTATGAAGGATGCCGTGGACAGAGGAACCATTAAAGGATGTTCTGTCCGATTTGCAAATGTTTACAGTAAAAACGAACTGTATCCAAAGCACATCATTCCGCATATCCTGAATCAGTTAAGGGAAAATGGCTGTGTGGAATTACTGGAAAATTCAAGGATAAACAGACGTACCTTTCTCCACAACGAGGACAGCTGCTCGGCGATAATTGCGCTGGCTAATTCCGGGACGGCCCTGGATGGAACCGTTTACAATGTTGCAACGGATGAGGAAATTTCCATTCTGGACCTTGTCGGGTTGTGTGGCAGGAAACTGGGCATTGACAGGCCAGGAATAGTATTCAGGGGATACAGGGAGTCTGATCCGGAAAGGCGTCTGCTGAATACGGACAAGATTCGTGCCGCAACCGGGTGGAGGCCCCATGTAACTCTGGACAGGGGTATAGGAATGTGTGTACAGGAGATGAAACGTTGAAAATTTTACTTGTTACAGTTGCCGGGAAATCAAGCAGATTCAGCCGGTCATTGGGGCGGACATGCCTGAAATGCATATATCATCCCGGAAATATTTCGGAATCGCTGCTGTATCGGCTCCTTCATCTGGATATGGACTTTGATAAGTATATCATAGTTGGCGGGTTCATGTACGAACAGCTGAAGCTGGCCATGGAGGAGCACTTTTCGGACATCAGTGGTAAGGTTATTCTGGTAAACAATGAAAAGTATGGGGAATATGGGTCAGGGTACAGTCTGTACAGGGGCTTTCAGGAAGCAGCTGGGTGGGATTTTAGTGAAATACTGTTTGCGGAAGGAGACCTGTTTGTGGACAGGGGGACTTTTTTGGAAATCAGCAGGTCCGAAAAGGATATCATTACATGCAACAAGGAGATGATTTCGGCAGAAAAGTCTGTAGTGTTTTATTTTGACAAGGAATACAAGGTTCATTATGTCTATGACGCGTCGCACAACATGCTGAACATCACGGAACCGTTCCGGAGCATCCATAATTCCGGGCAGGTATGGAAGTTCCGCAGACCCGGCCTCCTGCGGGATATATATGGGAACATGCGGGAACAGGAGTGGCAGGGAACGAATCTGGTTTTTATACAGAAATATTTTCAGTCCCTTATGCCGGAAGAATACGATATTGTGCGGTTTAAGCGCTGGGTTAACTGCAATACAATAGCCGACTTCGAAGAAGCGAGAAATGGATAAGGGGATGAATATGGTACTGCATGGGAAAAGCGAGGAAACGTGTGACATAGTACTTAGACAGCTTAACTGCTTCTGGCCCACCGTGGTTGATAGGCAGCAGATGCTGTGTGCCGTCAGCCGTGCCATTGAGAAGACTGTTGCCAGCTATGATGCATCCAACACAATGTATTATCTGCAAAGCGGATTCTCGGTATTGAATACAACAGTGTATGCGGTGTTTTTATATCATCTGGCCCACATTATAGGTGCCGGGGGGGCAGAACTGGCGGACAAGTTATATTACCTGAACAAGATAATCAACTGTGTGGAGTGGTACTGGAACATAGAGCTCCCAGAACATTTTGTGGTGGAACATCCGGTTGGGACTGTTTTGGGAAAAGCGGAGTACGGGGATTATTTATGTGTGTTCCAGGGGGTTACCGTTGGGGCGAATTTCAGGGAAATGCAGTGCATATGGCCGGTAATCGGAGACCATGTGACCCTGTATGCAAACAGTTCGGTAATTGGCGGCTGCCGCATTGGCAGTAACGTAATTGTTGCGGCAAATGCATTTATATTTAATGAAGATATTCCGGATAATTCTGTTGTCTTTGGAAGCAGCCCTGGATTAACAGTCAGGAGATGCACTGCTGATGAAAACAGAAAAATGATGATACGGATGTGGAAACCCGGAAGGGGCTGAGACAAAGGAGCGGGAATGAGAATACTGGAAAAAAAACTGAACCTTCTGAAAGGCGAATTAAGGAACCGGAAAGCAAGGATAATGATCATGGGCCTTGGAAGCGTCGGAAATTACCTGCTGGATTATTTACTGTCCGCGCAGGACGAGAAAATAGATGTCTGTGTGGCCGGGCGCAATGGGAAAAAAATGCTCTCCGATGTCAATATTGTAAGGGTTGCCTCCCTGATCAGGGGACAGAATAGGACACGGGTTTCCATAATTGACAATGTGGACCTGAACGATGTAGGCACAGTTGCCGACGCAATTGGTGCATACAGACCGGATATCATTGTGAACAGCAGCCGTGCCTGTCCGGGACTGAAGTACGGGAGCATTTCCTGGAACCGCATCAGGGCATATGGCATCTGGGCACCGCTCTCCATGAAATACACAAAAAATATAATGGAGGCCTATGTGCGGGCAGAATCAGATGCGGTTGTTATAACCACGTCATATCCGGATGCAGTAATTCCCTGGCTGAAATCAGGCGGGAAGGCGTATCCGGATTTTGGCAGTGGAAACATTAACCACCTCATTCCACGCATTAAGTTTGCTGCCGCGGATAGGGCGGGAATTGAGGATTACTGGAACATAGATGTCACAATGGCGGCTTCCCATTTCCATGATGTTGTGGTCAGCAGGGAGGGGCAGACCGAGGGGGTGGAAATGCTGGCCGACATCCGGTACAGGGGACAGAAAATGAATGTCGAAATGGATGAGGTCATCCGTGCCTGTAATATCCAGATGCCTGCGGACGCCAAAAGAAATATGATGAATGCCTCCAGCAATTTTGAAATTATCAGCGCCGTTCTGCGCGCTGTCTGCAGGGGGGAGAAAACAAAACTCCACTGTCCGGGTGTTTCCGGCGAAATCGGCGGGTATCCGGTCGTGATTGATGGTACGGGGGAACAGGCCAGGGCATACATCTGTGAGGATTACTTCGGGCTTGACAGCATGCGCGGAAAGAACAGGCAGTCCATTTACCTCGATGGAATAGAAGATGTCAGGAACGGAACACTTTATTACACCGATGAATTACTGGCGGGGGTAAAAAAGGCATTTGACGTGGAATTAATGAAAAGCGTATCCCTTGACAACGTGGAGGACGCATGTGACTTTCTGATAAGGAAAGTAATAGAACCGCAAATTTGAAACACCATTGGGGGCACTGTGATGAAAACTGTTTATACCTGCTTTTGCACGGACATAATTCATGAAGGGCATCTGAACATAATTCACGAGGCAAGAAAATACGGCGAGGTAACTGTGGGGGTACTGAGTGACGAGGCAAGAATCCGATTCAACAGATTTCCTGCAGTTGGATTTGAGGAACGGTTCAGGCTGGCACAGAACCTGGACGGTGTAAAAGAGGTCATTATACAGAAGGACATTATGTATGACAAGGTAATTGGTGAACTGCATCCGGATTACGTGGTTCATGGGGATAACTGGAAGGAAGGGCCGATGAAGGCCATCCGTGACAATGTGGAAGTGCTCCTTTCGGCATATGGCGGAAAAATCATAGATGTTCCCTATACATATAATGAAAATGTCAGGCGTGCAGACGCGCGGGTGAAAGAAAAACTCTCCATGCCGGAATACCGGAGGAAACGGCTGAGGCAGCTGATTAAAATCTGTCCGATTGTGAAAACCCTGGAAGTGCACAGCGGGCTGACCGGCCTGATTGCCGAGAAAACAATCGTGGAAAACCAGGGTGAGCTGGACCAGTTTGATGCCATGTGGGTCAGCTCCCTGTGTGACTCCACGGCAAAAGGGAAACCTGACATAGAACTTGTGGATATGACTTCAAGGTTCCGCACGATTGACGATGTCATGGAAGTAACAACGAAACCGGTCATATTTGATGGGGACACAGGGGGGCTGGCAGAGCATTTTGTCTACACGGTGCGCTCCCTTGAACGCATGGGGGTGTCAGCGGTCATTATAGAAGACAAGGTAGGGCTGAAGAGAAATTCCCTATTTGGAACGGAGGCCAGTCAGACACAGGACAGCATAGAACATTTCTGCGAGAAGATACAGATGGGAAAAAGGGCGCAGCTGACGGATGATTTCATGATTGTGGCCAGGATTGAGAGCCTGATTCTGGAGCAGGGAATGGATGATGCCCTGCTTCGTGCACGGGCCTATGTCGGGGCAGGCGCGGACGGCATCATGATCCACAGCAGGAAACGGGATCCGTCAGAAATCTTTGAGTTCTGTGACAGATTCAGGAGGGAGTATGACAGTGTACCGCTGGTAGTGGTGCCAACCTCTTTCGGCCAGGTGACAGAGAAAAAACTGGAAAGTCATGGTGTTAACATCGTTATATACGCAAACCAGCTTACCAGGAGTGCATTTCCTGCCATGGAGCAGACAGCGAGGGATATACTGAAGTATCACAGGGCACAGGAAGTGGAGGAACGCCTGATGCCGATTAAAGAGATTCTGACATTGATTGACGAGTTGTAACTGTCAGAACGGCCCATTTGATGAAGTTCCTTCTGATGAAAAACATGGGGAATGGGAATTTTTATAGGCAGGTGCGCCGAATCATTACTTACAACAATTGTAAATAATTTAAATCCGGATGAGTTTCCTGATATTGCTGTAATCAATTTTGGGCAGATGATAAAGAGCAGAGCAATAATTATGAAAAATGTAAGTCATAAATAATGATAAATATATTGAAAAACTCCGTGCATTTCATGAACTGAAGCTTATGGCAGATCATGAATTTGATTTGTTTGCAGAAACAGGAATGGCCATTTAAGGCCAGCGGGCCCAAAGGAGATGTGTCTTATGAAAAAAAGGGTTTTGTTTATCATATGGTCATACAGTGCAGGAGGCGGGGCGGAATCTCTTCTGACCATGATTGTGAATCACCTTAATCCGCAAAAATATGATATTGGCATACTGGAATACTGCCATGTCGGTGTTAAGGAGGAACCGGTTAACGGCAACATTACCTTTCTGGGAGCAATCACATCAAGGTCAGATCCCGAACGCAGAAAGAAGCATTACTATCTTCTAAATGAACCGGACCGAATGGTTTCAAAATATATTCCGTCCGATTACGATTTATATGTATCATTTAACTACCAGATTCCAAGTTTCCTCCTGCCGGGAGGAAAGCGCTGTATTGCCTGGATTCACAGTGACATATATGACCTTGGTGGGGAAAATGGGGAGGGTTACCTGGCACTGCAGAATGAGGCATTCAGGAAAGCCAAAAGAATTGTATCCATAAGCGACCTTACAACCCGGTCTTTAAAAGAACTCTGTCCAAAACATGCAGACAAAATAAGGGAGATATATAATGGGGTGGACATTGACAGGGTGAGACAGAAGGCCGGAGAAAACACTTGTGTTGTACTGGAACATCCCAACATTTTATTTGTTGGCAGACTGGAAAAACGCAAAAATCCGGTCAGGCTGCTGAATGTGCTGGATATCCTGCATAAAATGAAGTATCCCGTACATTTATATTTTCTGGGGCAGGGAGACCTTTCGGATGACATTGAAAAGATTTCTGCCGGGAAAGGCCTTTCGGAATATGTACATTTATTGGGGTATGTTCAAAACCCGTTTCCGGTGATTGCACAGTGTGATGTAAACTGCCTGCTGTCCCGCACGGAAGGATTCAGCATGGCTTTGCTGGAGGGGGTTTCACTGGGGAAGCCTTTTGTGTCAACTTATGTGGGGGGTGCCAAAATTCTTGCCGACGGGGAATCCTGCGGAAAGGTGGCTGAAACGGATGAACAGGCGGCAGCTGCAGTCATGTACTGGCTTAACCAGGATAAAAAGGCGGTCGAAAAAAATTGTGAAATATCAATAAACCGTTTTGGACTTACCAGTTATATTTCGCGGATAGAAACACTGTTTGACGAGGTTTTGGACGAAGCACAAGATGGGATTACTTCATACAGGTATGGCAGAAATATAGAACTTGAGGAAAAAACATATTACTACCGCTTTCCTGTGGAAAAAGTCAAAAAAGGTGAACGTCTCATTATCTATGGGGCAGGTGCCGTGGGGACAGATTACTGCACTTTTTTGCAGGAAAGCAAATACTGCAGGCTGGCAGGGTGGGTAGACCGTGAATACAGGAAATGGCAGGAAAAAGGAAAAAAGGTGTCACAGGTAAGTGCTGTAAGCGGGCTGCAGTATGACATGATTCTGATTGCCATTGCGGACCGTATGACAGCAGAAACTGTCAGGACAGAATTGTGTAAACTGGATGTTTCACCAGATAAAATTATATGGCATATGCCGGGTTTTATTTAATAAACAGAAACAAACAAAAATATCAATGAACCATAACAGTTTCCACAAGGAGATTTTGGGGAACCCATGAAAAAAATTAGTGTTATTACACCGGTATACAGAGGAAATCATTATATTCCGGCCCTTAAGGATATGCTGGAAAGTAACTGGAAGACTGCCAATGAAGCAGAAGAAACATGTATTGAGCTGGTCCTGGTCAACGATTTTCCGTCAGAAGAACTGGACATAAACAGTTTGGACAGAAGGGGAAAGGTTTCTCTGGTTACGGTATCCAATAAACAGAACCGTGGCATCCATTTTTCAAGAGTGCAGGGACTGCTATGTTCCGGTGGTGAATATGTGGTTTTTTTGGATCAGGATGACGAAATCAGCCCGGTGTACATAAGGGAACAGCTGGCGGCGCTGGGTAGCCGGGATGCCGTGATCTGTAACGGAAAAAATTTCAGCAATTTAATCTACCGGAATGCAGAAACATTAAATCTTGCAGTTACAAAAAGTGAATACAGAAAAGGCATTAACAGAATTGTTTCACCGGGACAAGTACTGATTCGGAAATCATCCATTCCGGCAGACTGGACAAATTACATTATGGAAAAAAACGGTGCGGATGATTATTTTCTGTGGATGCTGATGTTCTGTCATAACAGAAAAATAGGAATACATGACAAAGTGCTGTACTGGCACCTGATCTCCGAGACCAATACATCAAAAAACCAGGATGAAATGAATGCATCCGTTATCGAGATGGCAGGTAAAATGAAAATGTTGGGTTATCTGTCACAAGAGGAGGAGCAGCAGATAAAAGAAAGCAGGAGACCCCCCATAATTTCTGATGAAATCGTCAGAGAAAGTTACCTGAAGGAAAAGAGGTACAAAAGAATCCTGGAACTATGGATGACATTAAGGGACCGAAACATAAAAGCTGATCATTTCCTTTTAAAAAGGAATATAAACAGGATTGCAATCTACGGCGTGGGAATACTGGGGAGACATTTATACCATGAGTTAAAAGAAACCAGAGTAAAAGTGGAGTGCTTTCTGGACCGGAATAAAAAAGCCGGCATCCCTGAAACGGAAACCTATCTTCCCGGAAGGGAACTGCAAAACATAGATGCCATAATTGTTACTCCTCTTATGGAGTATGAAGAAATAAAAATGTCGCTAAGCAATTTTTATTCCTGCATCATAATTTCAATTGAAACAATTTTGTTAAATGCTGATTGTAAACTGCTGGAAGATATAAATAAGAAATAATGATATGGCTGTATAAAAAGAAATAGAATTTTGATAATACATTATTATTTAGATCATGTGCTTCATGGAGAGAAAAGATATGCAATATGTATTATATGGAACAGGATGGGAGGCAGAAAAATTTATTTATTCTTTTCCCGAAAGAGATGCTATCAGATATTGTATTGATGGGAAGCGGGGGGTAATTTTTATGGTCTGCCTATTTATAGATTAGACAAGCTGCCTGACAATTTACATAATTATTATATTTTGGTTGCTGCCGCGTGGAACAATTATCTTGAGATTGAAAAAAGTTTAGAGAAAAGAGGATTTATCCCCTTTGAAAATTTTGTTTGGACGAGAGCATTAAACAAAAAAATATTGCTGATCAATGCAAACTGTCACGGCGAATTTTATCGGGAGTATCTATATAAGATACCTGGTTTTTTAGAAGAGTATTGTGAATTTTTTCTGCCCAGTGTTGCGGAAAACGAGGATGGGCAAATCCCGGAGAGTTGGTTGCGAAATTGTGATATCTATCTTCATCAGGACATACAGGCTGCAAATAGCAAATCGTACCGTTTGTCAGACGAATATGTATTACCGAAATTGAAAGACGGTTGTAAGGCTGTTTGTGTTCCTAATTTTGTAGGTCTTGGCAAGGCGTTCTATCCTTCGTCCATGGGTTTGAAAAAGAGTGTTTCTGTAGCGTTTGGCAGTATTTGGATGTTTGACCAGGATAGATTACTTGACAAAGGGTATGAAAAGTATCACACAATAGCCGGTATCAAAAAATTATGGCTTTCAGAGGATGCTATAGAGGAAGATGAAATCCGGAGACTTTTTCAGGATAGACTAGACAAAATGCTGCAAAGAGAAAAAAACTGGGATATTAAAGTCAGCGATATTGTTCTGAATAACTATAAAGACAAAAAATTATTTTGGGATTCCGGTCATCCGACAAATGCATTGATGCTGCCGGTGTGTGCAAGAATGGCTGTATTTTTAGGCCTGCAGGACATAGAAAATACGAATATAACATTGGAGCCAAGGCTGGATTTTGTAGAAGCTTTCGTTTTGCCATGTGTAAAAAAGGCCTTGCGTTTAAACTGGACAGAAGAGGGCACCATACGGAAAGGTGAATGGGTATTTAATAAGCTTGAGGGTAGCGAACTTACAGTGGAAGAGTATATAAGACAGTATATATGGTGGTTTAAAGGAGTATACCTGGAAGAGTAAGTACGCAGATGAGCAGGGAGAAGTTTGAAAGTTCCTTTCAAATACTGACTGGTATGCGCGCCAAAGCGCGCTAGGGGTATAAATATGAAAAATACTAAATTGCAAAATACAAAGGTTTCTTCGCTCTGCCTGTGCATCACAACATACAAAAGATGGAGAGTAATTCAGGATTTCATGGAAAAATGTGCACCGTATTATCTTGGTGCGGGGATTGATATATACGTTTATGATTCAAGCGATGATGATGATACCAAACATGTCCTGGATAAGTGGAAAGGAGAGAACAAAGAAAACGTTTATTATGTCCGGATGCCGTCAGAATTGCATGCGAATATGAAAGTATACAAAATATGGCAGTTTTATGGCTTGAAAAAGCAGTATGATTTTGTCTGGATGAGTGGGGATGCGTTACAGCTTTCCAGACGGGCAATTGAAAGTATTATGGTCAATTTAAAGCCCGAATATGATATGGTCGAACTGGATGTATTTGATGAAGATGAAATTGGAGTCAGAGTGTATGAACAGCCTGACAGGCTATTTGCTGAAAATGCATGGAAGACTACTTTGTTTGGTGTGATGATATTGAATGCACAGACATTTTTGTCTGGCATTGACTGGAACTATTATGAAGCAAAGTATTCACAGCCAAGGTTGATTCATTATTCACACGTAAGTCTTTATTTTAGCAGGGCGGTACAACTAAGTGATTTTCGATGTATGCATCTGCCTCTTGCCAGGGAGCATACAGGATCTGAGTATAAGAAAGAATCAAGTTGGAAAAAGGATACATTTGCTGTAATTTGTGAAGGCTGGGTTACAACGATAAAGAAAATGCCGGCATACTATTCGAATAGAAGAAAAGTAATGCTGGATCTGGGGATCAATTCGGTTTTCAGGGATCAATGCAATTTTCTGGATTTAAGGAGAGAAGGCATTTATAGTCTAAACGTTTTTTTGAGATATTTTTTGACCTGGGGCAGAGTGTGCAATGTTGGGTATTGGGAATTGTTTTGGATTGCTTTTTCATATAAAGTGGGAAAAAGACATATAAATCAGACATTTGTCAGCAAACTGCGCAAAATGAGGAAAAGATATAAGTTTTTGTTTTTATATGGCGCGGGTATTGTAGGAGAGCGGTATGGGAAATATTTGTCACAAAATGGGCTGGAATATGAAGGATATTTGGTGACTAAAGTTTCGGGCAATAAGGAAAAACTGAATGATCATAAAATAATGGAAATCAAGGATTTGGATAATATCGGGAAGTTTGGAATTATTGTGGCAGTATCAGACAAGCTGTCAGAAGAAGTTTTGATGCAGCTGCAGGAATGCGGCTATGGGCGGCAAGTGTATTATAGCAGTGAACTGTCTGGTTGGATCAGATATACAGATCAATTGTAATTGTGAAATATTTAAGGAGAATGCTATGCATAATATTGGGCTGCTTGACTGTACATTGAGGGATGGCGGTTATGTAAATGACTGGAAATTCGGTCACGAAAACCTTGTGAGTATCTTTGAACGGCTTGTGGATGCAGGTGTCGATATAATTGAAATAGGTTTTTTGGACGAGCGTCGTCCGTTTGATATAGACCGCAGTATTATGCCGGATACGGAATCTGCTGATAAAATATATGGTCTGCTTGATAAAAAGCAGGCAATGGTTGTGGGAATGATTGACTATGGGACTTGTGGGATCCAGAATTTGCAGCCTTGCAGGGAAAGCTGTCTGGATGGGATAAGGGTGATCTTTAAAAAGCACCTTATGTGTCAGGCAATGGAATTTTGCAGGCAGGTGCAGGTATTGGGGTACAAAGTATTCTCACAGCTGGTATCTATTACATCTTACAGTGATGAGGAACTAATGAAGCTTATAGGGCTGGTGAATGAAGTGAAACCGTATGCAGTATCCATGGTGGATACATATGGACTGCTTCATCCGGAGGATTTGCTCCATTATTACAAGATCCTCGATGAATTTGTAGATGACGGGATACAAATAGGATTTCATGCCCACAATAATTTTCAATTGGCCTATGCGAACGCACTGGCGTTTATGGAGAAAGACTCTGAACGTGATATTGTTGTGGATGGCACGCTTTATGGGATGGGTAAGAGCGCAGGTAATGCACCTCTTGAACTTCTGGGGATGCGGCTGAATGAGAAGTTCTATAAAAATTATAGAATGGAACCTATGTTGGAAGCAATTGAGGAGAGTATTTTAGACTTTTTTTCAAAAGCACCCTGGGGATATAAGATGTTTTTCTATTTAAGCGGATTAAACAAATGTCATCCCAATTATGTGACTTATTTTGAGGGAAAGAAAAATTTGTCTGTATCCAAGATAAATATGCTGCTGGAACAAGTGAAACCGCAAGAAAAAAAACTACTGTATGACAACGTGATCGCGGAAGCATTATATGAAGACTATCTTGCAGGAGAAGGCTCTGATGAGGAAGATAAACAAAAATTTCTGAATACAATTCATGGAAAAAAGCTTTTGCTGGTTGGCCCGGGTAAAAATATTCAGCTGCAGGAAAATATTGTGCAGAAATTTATCATAAAAGAAGAGCCGTTTATTATCTCCATTAACTATTTGCCTTGTGGAGTGGATCCGGATTGCATTTTTGTTACCAATGGAAAACGCTATCATGATATGACCCTGGAATTAAAAAAGGCAGATGTAAAGATATTGGCAACATCCAATGTGGAAGCCAGGTGCGGCAGTTTTGATTTTGTAGTAAATCGTGCGCCGCTTCTGGAAACAGAAGAAAGAATCATCGATAATTCGTTTCTTATGCTTGTGAAGTTTCTATGCGGACTTGGTGTGAAGGAAGTATTTTGTGCAGGCTTTGACGGATATTCTGATAAGGAAGATAACTACTGTAACCCGGCAATGGAATATTTTTTTGTGAAACAGGAGGCATCACACCTGAATTACCATATGAAAAAAAGAATTGCCGAATTCCGTAATAATATAGAGATTCATTTTATTACATATTCGGCTTATGATGCAGTGGAGGATATTAATGGGGCAGCGATTTAAGGCAGCGGTATTTGATTTGGACGGTACTTTGCTGGATACATCGGAAGGTGTGCTGGCATCTGTCAGATATACAATAGACAGATTTGGTTTTCCTACGCTTGGTGAATCGCAATTGAAAAATTTTATCGGACCTCCGATTCAGAATTCCTTTGCAATAGCTTATGGTTTGAAAGGTGAAATCTTACAGGAGATTGCATCGGTGTTCCGGGACCGGTATAAAAAATTTGATTTACTGAAGGCAGTACCTTATGAGGGAATATATGACGTTTTTCAGAAATTAGTTGAGAAAGGTATTCAGCCAGCAATAGCAACTTATAAACGTCAGGACTATGCAACAGAAATTCTGACTCATTTTGGATTCGACAAGTATACGGATATCATGTATGGTGGGGATCATGAGAATAAGATGAAGAAAAATGATATTATCCGCAATGCAGTCCGTGCAGCAGGAGTGGCAGATTTAAATGATGCGGTTATGATTGGTGACAGCGACAATGATGCCATAGGTGCAGAAATGCTGGGTGTTAGATTCATAGGGGTAACATATGGATTTGGTTTCCGGACGGAGGCAGATGTGAATAAATTCCCGAATATTGGTGCTGCAAAGAAAACAGAGGATATAGCGGGACTGATCATGGGAGGGTAGCAGGAATGAAGGTCAAGGTAGCAAAGTACATATCAGAATTTCTGGTAAAGCGTGGGATTACAGATTGTTTTATGGTTACTGGCGGAGGGGCGATGCATCTTGATGATGCCCTTGGACATCAGGAGGGGCTTCACTGTGTGTTTAACCATCATGAGCAGGCATCTGCAATTGCAGCAGAAGGATATACCAGAATGACAGGAAAAATAGCTGCTGTCTGTGTGACAAGCGGGCCCGGAGGGACAAATGCAATCACAGGAGTGCTGGGCGGATGGGTGGATTCCATTCCTATGTTTGTGATATCAGGACAGGTAAAACGGGAAACAACAACCTGGGCATATCCGGAACTGGATCTCAGGCAGTTGGGAGATCAGGAATTTGATATTATAAATTCCGTCAGTAATATGACGAAATATTGTGTTATGCTTACAAATCCGGAAGAGACAGCCTACCATTTGGAAAAAGCATTATATATGGCAATGAATGGAAGAGGGGGACCTGTCTGGCTGGATATTCCGCTGGATGTGCAGGGAGCGATGATTGAGGCGGATGATCTGATTCATTTTTATCCAGAGAAAGAGAATATGCCGGTGATTCCTTCTGTTTCAAAGGAGATGGCAAAAACCATAATTGATAAGATAAGACTGGCCAAAGCGCCGCTTATTCTTGCCGGGACAGGGATACGTTTGGGAAATGCGGAAGACGAATTTCTGAAATTGGTGAAAAAACTGCAGATTCCGGTTGTGACAGCCTGGAATGCGAATGATACATTAGAATATGAAAATCCACATTTTGCCGGAATGCCTGGAACGGTTGGTACCAGGGCAGGCAACTTCGTGGTCCAAAATTGTGATCTGCTGCTGAGTCTTGGCTGCCGCCTGAATATTCGGATGATTGGTTACAATCATTATGATTTTGCAAAAAATGCCTATAAGATTATTGTAGATATTGACCCTGAAGAACTGAAGAAACCTACAATAAAAGCTGATATGCCCATTTGTGCAGATGTAAAAGATTTGATTTTGCAGTTATTGCTTCAGGAGTACGCACCGCAGGAAGACCATACGGTTTGGAGTAAATGGTGTCGGGATCTTGTGGTGAAGTATCCTGCTGTGCTGGATACTTATCATAATAACGGAAATTCCATGATCAATCCTTATGTGTTTATAGATAAGCTGTTTTCGGAACTGGCAGCGGATGATCGCATTATCTGTGGAAATGGAAGTGCTTGTGTTATTACGTTCCAGGCAGCGAAAATCAGACAAGGTCAGCGTATGTTTACAAATTCCGGATGTGCGGCAATGGGATATGGTTTTCCGGCGGCAATAGGAGTTGCTGTGTCTGATAACAGCCGCCGTACCATATGTGTCGATGGTGATGGAAGCGTGATGATGAATCTGCAGGAGCTTGCAACGGTTGCCCACAATAAGTTGAATATTAAACTGATGATACTCAACAATAATGGATACCATTCTATACGCCAGACACAGGCAAATTTGTTTCAGCCGCCATTTGTCGGTATTGATCAGGGCAGCGGTGTAGGATTTCCGGATTTTGAAAAGCTGGCAGCTGCATTTGGCATTCCATATTTCAGGTTAGACAGTGAAAGAAACTGTGCGGAAGTTCTGAAAGCGGCATTAAATTGTGAGGGGGCATGCATCATGGAAGCAGTTGTTGATCCAGGGCAAAACTTCGAACCGAAGTCTGCATCAAGGATCTTGCCGGATGGAAGAATCACGTCCCCCTCTCTTGACGATATGTCTCCGTTTCTTGATAGGAAAGAATTTGAAGAAGTCTGTTTCAGGGGCATATAAAACCAGGGAGAACAGCTTATGGAACGTTTCAGGATAAAGAACATGGTGATTACCGGTCCCACCGGGGCAATCGGACTGGCTTTGGTCAATCGCTGTATACAGCAGGGAATAGAGGTATACGCGGTTGTAAATCCTGCATCGGCGCGTATTTCGTGCATTCCCGGGCATGATCTGGTTCATGTGATTCCATGCGACATGCATTGTCTGGAAAGGCTGGGAGAGCTTATTCCCCGGGAAATGGATGTATTTTGTCACCTGGCATGGGAATCCACGGCAGGGCCGGGAAGAAACAGCACGGATGTCCAGTGGAGAAATATCGGCGCTGCACTGGATGCAGTGGATGCCGCCGCAGTTCTGGGGTGCAGGGTATTTCTGGGAGCGGGTTCCCAGGCAGAATACGGGCGTGTCAGCGGAAAACTTTCTCCGGATACGCCGGTTTTTCCCGAAAATGCTTATGGCAGTGCAAAATTATGTGCGGGCCAGCTGACAAAAATAAGATGTGAACAGCAGGGACTGCGGCATGTCTGGACAAGAATTTTAAGTGTGTATGGTCCCGGGGACGGAGAGAATACCATGATAATGTCTGTTATAAGACAGCTGCTGGAGGGAAAGACACCGGAACTGACCGCGGGAGAACAAATGTGGGATTATCTGTATTCCGGGGATGCGGCAGAAGCCATGCTGCTTTTGGGGGAAATAGGAAAACACGGCAGAATATATTGTCTGGGGAGTGGATCAGCACGGCCATTAAAGGAATATGCGGAAATGATCAGGGATATGACCGCGCCAGGCAAATCCCTGAATTTTGGCTCGGTGCCTTATGGGAAGAACCAGGTGATGTATCTTTGTGCAGACATTCGGGAACTGCAGGAGGATATAGGTTTTACTCCGAAATATTCTTTTTGGGAAGGAATACAGGAAACGCTGTGCTGGGTAAAAGAACAGCATTCGTTTGAGGATTCCAGAGAGGGATACTGATGAAGGTTGTTATTTTGGCGGGAGGATTTGGAACCCGTATCAGTGAAGAGAGCCATTTGAGGCCGAAGCCTATGATAGAGATAGGAGGCAAGCCTATTTTGTGGCATATCATGAAGGAATACTCTGTGTACGGTTATCATGAATTTATTATATGCTGTGGATATAAGCAGCACGTGATCAAGGAATGGTTTGCAAACTATTTTCTATATAATAGTGACATTACATTTGATTTTACCAAAGGAAACCACGTGCAGGTACATTCCAATGAGACAGAACCATGGAAGGTAACGCTTGTGGATACAGGATACGATACAATGACCGGAGGAAGAATCAAAAGAATCCGTCCTTATGTGGGGGAGGAGCCCTTTATGCTGACCTATGGCGATGGTGTGGCAGACATTAATATCAGTGAGCTGGCCGCGTTTCATCAGCAGCATGGCAGGACTGCCACAATTACAGCAGTTGACATAGGACAGAAATTTGGCGTACTGGAGATTGACACGAAGGGGAAAGTGGATAGGTTCCGGGAGAAGGCTTCATCTGACGGAAATGTCATTAATGGCGGATATATGGTTCTGAATCCCCGGATTTTTGATTATATCGAAGGCGATGCCACGGTCTTTGAAAAGACACCGATTGAAAGACTGGCCAGGGACGGAGAACTGATGGCTTATAGGCATATGGGTTTTTGGAAGTGCATGGATACCCAGAGGGATAAAATAAAACTGGAAGAGATGATAGCGGTCGGCAATGCACCGTGGATGACATGGAACAAGTAAAACAGCACAGGGGTAAGGGAAATGTTTGAAAATAACACAGAAAAACAGGCAAGACAGACTATTTTGAAGCTTGTGGAGGAATATTGTGACACTTTCCATAGGCCGAAGACAGATTTTAAACCGGGAGACAGGATTCCGTATGCTTCAAGAGTCTATGATTCTGAAGAAATGTGTCGTCTGGTAGATTCGGCGCTGGAATTTTGGCTGACATCAGGAAGATATACTGATGAATTTGAGCATGGATTTGCGGAATATCTTGGTGTGAAATATTGTTCATTGGTGAATTCCGGTTCTTCGGCCAATTTACTGGCGTTTATGGCATTGACATCTCCGCTGCTGGGAGAAAGACAAGTGATGCCTGGTGATGAGATGATTACGGTGGCAGCAGGATTCCCTACAACAATATCGCCGGCGGTACAATACGGAGTAGTGCCGGTTTTTATCGATATTACCATTCCGGAATATAACCTGGATGTTGCACAGCTGGAAGCCGCCATATCAGAAAAGACGAAGGTAGTCATGGCTGCACATACCCTGGGGAACCCGTTTGATTTGTACCGGGTCAGGGAATTTTGTAATAAGCATAATTTATGGCTGATAGAGGATAATTGTGACGCACTTGGAAGTCTTTATGAGTGGGAAGGAAAACCCAGGCTGACTGGAACCATTGGGGATATAGGTACTTCCAGTTTTTATCCGCCACATCATATGACGATGGGTGAGGGCGGGGCAGTCTATACCAATCATCCTCTATTGAATAAGATTGTCAGATCTTTTCGGGACTGGGGAAGGGACTGCTCCTGCAGGTCAGGGCAGGATAATATGTGTGGGCACCGCTTTGACAGGCAGTTTGGAGAACTGCCTATAGGCTATGACCATAAATATGTATATTCTCATTTTGGGTATAATTTGAAAGCCACGGACCTGCAGGCAGCAGTTGGATGCGCCCAGATTAAAAAATTTCCTGCGTTTGCTGCCCGGAGACGGGAAAACTTTCAGCAGATTAAGGAGGGGCTGCGGGACTGTCAGGAAAAACTGATTCTGCCGGAGGCAGGCGAAAAATCAGATCCATGTTGGTTTGGATTTCTTCTCACCTGCAGGGAGGGAGTCAGCCGGACGAAGGCTGTGTCTTTCCTGGAGTCACATGGGATACAGACCAGAATGCTGTTTGCAGGCAATATTATAAAGCATCCTTGTTTTGACCAAATGAGGAAAAACGGTGTCGGTTACCGGGTTGTAGGGGATTTGAAGGTGACAGACAGGGTTATGCAGGATAGTTTCTGGATAGGTGTGTATCCGGGAATGACAGAAGAGATGATTGGGTATATGGTTCAGGTAATAAAAGAGGCGGTTTTTTTATGACAGAAGCAGATATGTCTTTTTATAAAGGGAGAAAGGTTTTGGTGACAGGTCATACCGGGTTTAAGGGATCGTGGATGACCAAGGTATTGTTGCTGGCAGGGGCAGAGGTTAGCGGGTATGCACTGGAACCACCCACGGAGCCTTCTTTGTTTAAACAGATGAATTTAGCAAAAGATATGAATTCACTGGAAGGGGATGTCCGTGATCTGGATCATCTGAAAAAGGTTTTTAAAGAAATAAAACCGGAAGTGGTAATACATATGGCAGCCCAGCCCCTTGTCAGGGATTCTTATAAAAAACCTGTCCATACTTATGAAACCAATGTTATGGGGACCGTAAACCTGCTGGAATGTATCCGTATAAGTGATTCGGTCCGTTCGGTAGTCAATGTAACAACAGATAAGGTATACCGGAATGAGGAGAGGGAAGAAGGCTATAGGGAAGACGAATATCTGGATGGGTATGATCCATATTCCAATTCCAAGTCTTGTTCCGAACTGGTGACAGGCAGTTACCGAAACTCTTTTTTACAAGAACAGGGGATTGCGGTATCTACCATGCGGGCAGGAAATGTGATTGGCGGTGGTGATTATGCAGCTGACCGGATTGTTCCGGACTGTATGCGCGCAGCAGAAGCAGGAAGGCACATCACTGTGAGAAATCCGGGATCCATCCGACCTTATCAGCATGTGCTGGAGCCCGTTATGGCTTATCTGATGGTTGCCGCAAGACAATTTGATTGTTTTGAACTGTCCGGCAGTTATAATGTTGGTCCGGAGGACTGCGACTGTGTCTCAACGGGCACTTTGGCAGAATTATTCTGTGAGTTGTGGGAGGAGAAAACAGGAAAACACATCTGCTGGCTGGCGCAAAGTACTTCTGGTCCCCATGAGGCTAATTTTTTAAAATTAAACTGTGGAAAAATAAAAGATACCTTTGGATGGAAGCCCCATTGGCATATCCGTGACGCGCTGAAGGATTGTGTAGATTTTAAGAACCGGACGGAAGCGGCAGGCATTTATATAGAACAGCAGATTCGAAAATATGCGGCTCCCGAATAAAACAGAGAACTAAATTTATTCATGCCAGAATGGGGAGGAAATAAATTTGTTAAGGATAAGAAGCCACAAAGAGATTATGGAAAAAGCCAGGGAATTGAACCAGGTAGTAGGTTTCGGAGCAGGAAAAAGGCTGGAATTGCTGGGTGAGTATTTTTATGGTACGGAATTATGGGATAAGCTGGACTACATAATTGATAATGATGAGAAGAAGCAGAATACGGAAGTTACGGTTATGGGGAAGGCGTTTCAGATCATATCGCTTCGTAAATGGAGAGAGAAAAAGCATGATAATTATGCGATTATTATTACTTGTGCCAAGTATAAAAGTATAGTAGAAGAATTAAGCGCAGACAGCATGCTAAATAAAATTGATTTTTATTGTCTGGATCATATTCCGCAAGGAGATCGGGATGAAGAAGCCATGCAGAAGAAAATTCCTGAGTATATCAGGCTTAGCGAAAAACCGTTGATCCCTAAAGTAATTCATTATTGCTGGTTTGGGGGAAATCCGATTCCGGACAGGTGTAAGCTGTGGATGGAAAGCTGGCATAAATTTTGTCCGGATTATCAGTTTATTGAATGGAATGAAAGTAATTATGACATTGGTAAGAATGCCTATATGTATCAGGCGTACCAAAGACAAAAATGGGGATTTGTTTCGGATTATGCACGGTTAGATATTATATATAATCATGGCGGAATATATCTGGATACGGATGTGGAACTGGTTCAGAATATAGATGATTTATTATATCAAAAAGGATTTGCCGGCTTTCAGAATTCTGAACAGGTTAATACCGGACTGGGCTTTGGGGCGGTGAAAGGGCTGCCTATTATGAAGGAACTGTTAGACTTATACAATGGTATGCAGTTTATCAATGAAGACGGAAGCATAAATAAAACCGGGTGTCCGGAACTACAGACTCCTATTTTGGAGAAACACCATCTGCAAAAGAACGGAGAGTACCAGATTATTGCAGATATGACGATCTATCCGGAAAAAGTTCTCTGCGGAAAGAGTATGATTACAAAGAGAATTTTACTGAAACCCTATACCAGGGCAATTCATCATTTTGATGGCTCATGGGCAGACCAGAAAGACAGAGAATGGAATATGTGGCTTGAGACCATGACACAATCACAGTAAAGGGTAGATCCGGGAAGCTGAGGCGGGTATGGCCGTTTTGCTGGAAAAAGCCATGGCAACGGAGGAACATGAGAATGGCAGAAACTCAGGTGATGCAATTGTTGTTAAATTATCCCCAGCTGGAAGTAATAGAGAAAAACATTATACAGGCATATGAAATGATGTGCCGGTGCTATGAGGGAAAGAATAAGGTATTGCTCTGCGGCAACGGAGGCAGCGCGGCAGACTGTGAGCACATTGTGGGAGAACTCATGAAGGTTTTCTGGGTGAAAAGAAGGCTTCCGGAAAGAGAAGAAGAGAAACTACGTAAATGCGGAGCGGACAGTGCGATGCTGGAAAATATCGTGGAAGCCCTGCCTGCAATTTCTCTTACAAGTCATGTCAGTTTCCTGACGGCATTTTGCAATGACAACAGTGCAGAAGAAATGTTTGCGCAACAGCTTTATGTATTGGGAAATCCCGGGGATGTGTTATGGGCAATATCAACATCAGGTAATTCGGCAAATGTGATAAATGCAGCCATTGTGGCCAGGGCAAAGGGAATTAAAGTGATCGGAATGACAGGTGCCAGCGGAGGAAAACTGGCAGAGTATTCAGATGTGCTGATGAATGTTCCGTCAGAAATTACGGCAAGGATACAGGAAATGCATGTTCCCATATACCATACAATATGCGCCATGCTGGAAGGTCATTTTTTTGCAAGGGAAGAAAGTGCATAAACAAGAAAGGACTTTAAGCGGGATCCTATATGAATGACACCAATTTAAGACGGATAAAAACGAGGATGGAAGAAGCTTCCTGCGTGGTTTTTGGGGATGCCATGCTGGACAGATATATATATGGAGAGGTTGGAAGAATTTCTCCCGAGGCGCCAATTCCGGTTGTTACAGTGACCAGAACGAACAAAGTTTTAGGCGGCGCGGCAAATGTTGCAGCAAATATTCGCCATTCGGGCTGTAAGACGTATTTTAGCAGTGTAATCGGAGGGGATCCCGCCGGAACAGAGATAGATAACATTTTGCGTAAACTGGATATTACATACTGCGGTCTGGCTGTATCAAACCGGATGACTACCACAAAAAACAGAATTGTAGGAAAAGGGCAGCAGATAGTGCGTTTTGATGAAGAGGCCTGCAATCTTGTAAGCTGGCAGGAAGAAAGCCTGATCATGAAACAACTGGACAAACTCCTGAATGCCATAGATTTGGTGGTGGTGTCGGATTATGCAAAGGGGGTATGTACAGCAAGGTTGTGCGGCATGCTTATTTCCAGAGCAAATGCGCATCAGGTGAGAGTCATAGCAGATCCCAAAGGGACAAACTGGGAAAAATATGAGGGCGCTTACATTGTTACCCCCAACTGGAGAGAATTTACGGAAGTGGCGGGACCGGTAAACCCGGAGAAGGATGAAGAGATCCGGCAAAAGGCTTTGGCAATCCTTGACCGGTTTAAAATAGAAAATATTCTTATTACCAGGTCTGAACAAGGGATGACGCTGGTATCGAAAGATGGGTACTTGTCGGTTCCGGCCCAGGCAAAAGAGGTTGCGGATGTTTCCGGGGCTGGAGACACCGCGGTAGCAGCGCTGGCAGTATTTCTGGCGGCAGGGGTATCACTGGAAGAAGCCGTATACTGGGCAAACCGGGCAGCAGGACTGGCTGTGGAACACATGGGCACTTCTGTAATAGGAATAGATGAGCTGATTCGTGAACAGGGAAATGCATCACTGCAGGATGATTTTTCGTTAAAAATTATGGGGCTGGAAGAATTAACGGAGAAGATTTCCAGATTAAAAATAAATAACAGAAAGATTGTATTTACAAACGGATGCTTTGACATATTGCATGCGGGTCATATCCAGTATCTAAATGAGGCAAGGATGCTGGGAGATTTTTTAATTGCCGCAGTGAACACGGACCAGTCAGTTAAAAGACTGGACAAGGGAAAAGAACGTCCGGTGAACAAGGAACAGGACCGGGCCCTGCAGCTTGCCGCGCTTCAAATGGTGGATGCTGTTATTTTATTTGAAGAGGACACTCCCCTGGAAATACTCAGACAGATCAGACCGGACGTTCTGGTAAAGGGAGGGGATTATAAGATAGAAGAAATTGTGGGAAAGGAATACGCAGGCGAGACCAGGGTATTGTCACTGAAAAGGGGCTATTCCACGACATGTCTGATAGAGAAGATCCGGTCAGGGGGGACAGCGTGAGAAAGGCAGTTTTTTTGGACCGGGATGGTACGATTAACGTAGATAAACATTATTTGTACCGGGTGGAAGATTTTGAATTTCTGCCGGGAGTACCGCAGGTATTGGGTGAACTACGAAAAAAAGGGTATCTGCTGATTCTGGTAACCAATCAGTCGGGGATAGCACGCGGATATTTCACTGTGGAACAAATGCGGGATCTTCATCGGCATATGCAATGTGAGCTGCAAAAGTCCGATGCGCAATTTGATGACATACTGTTTTGTCCGCACCATCCCCAGGGGATAATATCCCGCTATGCGGTGCACTGTGATTGCAGAAAGCCGGGAGGACTGCTTTTTGAACAGGCCATAAAGGCCCATGGAATTGAACCTGGAATATCCATTGCGGTAGGGGATAATGACCGGGATTTGATTCCGGCGGAAGCCCTGGGTATGAAATGCATTAAGATTTCGGAAGAGAATGATGGCAGGTGGGTAACCTGCAGGAACCTGGCAGAACTGAAAAGGTTTATATGAATTTTGTCTGAGCTTTAGCCGTATTTACGGGGATTAGGAGCTGCCAGGACTTAAGGACATAAAAAACGGTTCTTTGTAGAAGGGAAATTTTGAAATGGCAGAGGTTGCGACAGGGTATTTCCAGAAATTTTTAGAGAATATCAATGGATTTTGGGAAGAGAGAGAAAACATATATATTTATGGTGCAGGAAAATATGCAAAAAATATGTATCAGTTTTTAAACCGGCATGACAAGATGATAAAAGGATTTCTGGTTACCGGCAGAACGGAAGGAAATTATGAAGGAAAACCTGTCATTCCCATTCAAAGTATTGCGGGCGAACTGGATTCCTCTGTGGGGATTATTCTGGCCATGAAGGCAGCATTCCAGAATGAAGTAAGGGATGAATATGGGGAGCTGTTTGGAACCCGGGCTGTCGGACTGTTATTTGTGGATGAACTGATTCTGCAGTCAATCTGCATGGGGCCGGAAGAGGGAAGAATGGAGGAATGGCGCAGGCAGTTTGGCTTTGGACAAAACATAGATAAGGATACCTGGAAAAACATATTAGTGATACACTTGGAGCAAGTCATAGGTGATTATATATGGGGGACGGCTTTTCTGAGGGAACTAAGGGCCAATTTACCAGAGAGCCATATCACATATGTGGTTTCTGAAAGGGCATATGGGATATTTCAAAATTGTCCGTATGTAGATAACCTGCTTCTCTATGGTACGCAGACTACGGAGATGTATTCAGAAGATATGGAAGAAGGTGTCAAGGCATTCGTTGAGGCTTATCTGGGAAGCCGGCAATATGATGTGGTTTTTATGGCCAAGGCAGTTCCGCACAATGAATATGAAGTAGTAGAGAATGTATTAATGGCCTTATATAGCCGGGCAAAGGTGTGTATTGCCCATGGACATTATATATTTCTGAAGGAAATAATATATACGGATTTTTGGAAGAGCTTGTTTCCTATTATGGTTCTTCATGACAAAGCGGAACATGATGTCTCAAAGGATCTCTCATTGCTGCGTATATGCGGTTTTAATATACGAAATGAAAAGATGGAATTATGGACAAGCCCGGAGGAAAAAAAGTGGGCAAGAGACTTATTAGAGGACTTTTTGCAGCCCGGGGGAAAAATAGTCATAGCGCTGGGGGTAGCTGCCCGCGAACCGAGGAGAAGCTGGCCGGCAGAAGCTTATGTAGAATTAATCCGCAGAATGGGAACAAGAAATCAACAGCTGTGTTATGTAATTTTCGGGGGAGACAATGCTGTGGAGGCGGCGGAAATCATTACAAAAAGCAGTGCAAATATACTGAATATTGCCGGAAAAACCACATTGTCTGAATCAATAGCAGTGATGGAAGAATGTCATATATACGTGGGTTCCGATACCAGCCTGCTTCATATGGCAGCTGCATTCGGACATCCGGTTGTGGAGCTGACTGCGAATTTAAAGGATGGCTGCGAAACGGATATGGGACACCCGGTCAGGACAGGACCCTGGAAAGTTCCGGGGAAGGTGATATATCCTCAAAAACAATTAGATGGCTGCACCCATGTCTGTGAAAAGGAATATGCTCATTGCATTACGCAGATTGATGTGGGAGAGGTTGAGGAGGCCGTACAGGACATGATTGACTCATATTGCAAAGCGTAATTTAGGAAGCCGGGGATGAAGAAGGTGTAAGGGGAAGATGACTAAACCAGAGATTTAAAAAACTGAACTAAACTTACAGATATAAAAGGAGTATGGCAAAATGAACTATGAAAATTTATATGGAAAAAAGATAAGGGGTGGAATAAGGTGGATTCATAAAACCATCGAGAGGCTGGAAAATGAGCTGTGCCTGGAGCGGTATGGATATAAAGTATATTCTCAAAACGATGAAGACGGAATTATTGAAGAAATATTTTCCAGAATAGGTACAACCAATAAATATTTTATTGAATTTGGAGTGCAAAATGGTTTGGAGAGCAACACACATTATTTGTTACATAAAGGCTGGCAGGGATTATGGATTGAAGGAAGCAGCTTATATTGTTCTGAAATACAATATCGCTTCCGGCCTGTAATAGAGAATAAAAAACTGTGTATCACAAACGCGTTTATAACCCGTGATAACATTAATCATTTGATTGGGGAGAATGTGCGGGGAGAAATTGATTTATTAAGCATAGACATTGACGGAAATGATTATCATGTATGGAAAGCCATTGATGTAATCAATCCAAGAGTAGTTGTAATTGAATATAATGCTAAATTTACCCCGGATGTGGAGTGGGTAATGGGGTATTGCGAAAACCATGTGTGGAAATGTGACGACTGGCATGGCGCATCCTTGAAAGCACTGGAGAATCTGGGCAGAGAAAAGGGATATCAATTAGTAGGGACTAATATTAGCGGCTCCAATGCTTTTTTTGTCAGAAATGATTTGACGGGGAACTTGTTTTATTTGCCGGCAACTGCTGAGGAATTGTATTCGCCAATGGGCAATGGATGGGGGCATATTTGCGGAGGACATAAGAACAACTACTGTCTGGCAGATCAAAAAGAAGGATTCGGCATTGGGGAATTGATGAAGGAGGGCAGGAAAGATGGTGTCAATTCTCAATGGAACACTCTTTTTCAGGCTAATAAATATGTTATCTTATATGGAACCGGGACAGATGCTGAAGGGATTTATGAAGAGTTGTCTGATGATGCCAGAAGAAAGGTGTTATTTTGTGATGCCAGGGCAAAACAGGGAGAATACATTTTCCAGGGAAAAGTAGTGATGAATCCGGATGTACTGCTGGATATCACCAGAGAATTTCCGATTCTGATTACATCGAGTCAATACCATAAGGAAATAGAAGAAAGCCTGCTGGCGAAAGGAATTAAGAAAGAACGGATTCAGATTAACAAAAACAGTTATAAATAAGCATTTTTTGAAGAAGGAGAAGGAAAATAAATGAATCCGGAATTTAAGACATTAGATCAAATGATCAGGCGTGTTGTAAAGAAATATAACTCGTTTATTATCTGCCCATTTGGTGACTGCGGAATGAAAACGAAGGAGATATTGAACAAACGATATGGAATACAGGAAACCGCCATATTGGATAATGGTCTGGCAGACTATAATCCGCAGATTTTCAAAGTGAACCGTTTATGTGAAATGGACACGCGTGGCGCCGTAATTCTTCTGAATACCATGGACAGGAAAATAAATAATCTGCTGTTCAGGCAAATCAGGGAAATTGACGCAAAGGTTTCAATTGCAAATGTACAGGATGAACTTGTAGTGTGGGATTGTCCTGAAAAAGCCAGATGGTTCAGGCATCTGAAACAACTGTTATCAGTAAAAGAAGTGAAGGGAATTCCCCTGGTTAGAATCGGTCGTGATTATGATGGCGGATATATTATGCCGGATGATTTTAACAGTACGTTAAGGGCATATAGTTTCGGAATCAGTAATGATGTATCCTGGGATAAAGACATTGCGTCCAGAGGGATAGAAGTATTTATGTATGATCCCACCATTCCATGTCTGCCGGAAGAAAACAGTCATTTTCATTTTTATAAAAAAGGGATATCAGGAAAAGACATTCCGGAGGAAGATTTATTTTCCATGGAAACGATTCTTGACTGGAATGGTGACAGCAATAACCGTAACCTGATTTTGAAAATGGATGTAGAAGGGGCGGAGTGGGAATTTTTAGAGGATGTTTCTTCAGAAGTGTTAGGTCAATTTATACAAATGACCTTTGAGTGGCATGATGTGGTAAATATTCCCAGTACTTTGCTGCGGAAAATCATTGAAAAAATAAATTGTACACACCAGGTAGTATGGCTTCACGGAAATAATTGCGCTGCTGCAGTAAGAGGCGGAGAAATTTTGATGCCGTTTGCATTAGAAATAACATTTGTGAGAAAAGAAGACTATGAATTTACAAAAAGTGAATCTGTTTATCCTCTTAGCATTGATATGCCTAACAATCCCAATAAACCGGATCATATTTTGGGGAATTGGGGATAAATTGTCTCTATGTGTGAGACATGGCAGTTCATGCTGTGCATGGAAAGCATAGTAGATGAAACCGTTATTTTGCAGATGCCAAGTGAGTCCGTGGCAATCAGGGGTCTTGAAAGCCGGAACAGAGGATTCTTTAACATGGGAAGGAGCACTAAGTGGTATATACATTTGACATTTTCGACACATTAATCACCCGGACAACGGCGCAGCCGGAGGGTATTTTTATGATTATGCAGGAAATGCTGGACCGGGACGACCGCTTTACAAAGCTTCCTTCCCATTTTAAGAGACATTTCCGTGATTTTAGAATGGATGCGGAATCGGAGGCGCATCGAAGGGCCGCAAACATGGGAAGGGAAGACGTAACCCTGGAAATGATATATGCGCAGATGGCCTATATGAATTATCTGCCCAGAGAGACCGTGCAGTGGCTGATGGAATTAGAACTTGCGGCAGAGGCAGAAAACAGCATACCAATTCCTGACAATATCAACAGGCTGAAAAGCCTGAAAGAGGAGAATGAAATCTATCTTTTGTCAGACATGTATCTTCCAGGGGAGCATATCCGCCAAATGCTGGTGGCAGCGGATGGGGTATTCAGGGACATTCCCATCCTGGTTTCCGGGGAAATCGGAAAAAATAAAAGCAGTGGAAAGCTGTATGCCTATTTTCTGGAAAAATACGGAATCGACAGCCGAAAATGGGTACATATCGGAGATAATCCGAAATCGGACGGCGTTATGGCAGTCAGGGCAGGGGGCCGCAGTGAGCTGTATTCAGGATATGGATTTACGGAATTTGAGCGCAGACTGCTGAAGGAGCAGGGAAATCAGTATGCTGTCCAGTTCACCCTGGGCATGGTCAGGAAGGTAAAGGGAGATAAGCGGGAGAGTACCCGGGCAGAGCAGGTGGGAATGTCTGTTGGGGGACCGGTTTTGTTCGGGTATGTGTTATGGGTACTGCAGGAGGCATTGCGGCAGGGGATACAGACTCTGTTTTTTGTGGCCAGGGACGGGTATTTGCTGAAGAAAATGGCAGATCTCATCATCCGGAGCCGGAAAATGGCTTTGCAGACCCGTTATTTATACGGCTCCCGGTATGTATGGAGAATCGCGGCTGCCGCAGCCGACAGGGACAGGTTCAGGGACTGGGTGCAGAAATACGCTTCGTTCTCAACCCTTGCCGAGCTGGTGGAAGAACTGCATCTGGAGGCAGAGGAGCTGGCAGATTATTTCCCCAAATTGCTGCAGGCAGACGGAAGAGTGTTATCTGCCAGGGAAAAGCTTCTGATCAAGGAAATTCTGAAAACAGAGGAATCGCTTTTCCGGACAGTGGCTTTGAAGCAGTCAAAGGACAGGGCAGAGGCTGTGGCATATTTGCGTCAGGAGCTTGCCTCTGCGGAGGGCAGGGCGGCATTTGTGGAGCTAAACGGAACAGGGCGTTCCCAATGCTCTATGCAGGCCCTGATAGCAGACTTTTACAAAGAACCGGTGATCAGTTTTTTCTATGCAATGACAAATGCCGTTGACATTCAGACGGACAACAATGTTTTCTATAAATATACTTACAAAAGGCTGCGGATAGACACTGTCATAGAGATGCTCACGCGGGCTCCCCACGGGCAGACCATAGGATACCGTGAAGAAAATGGAAGATGGAATCCCGTTCTGGATGCCTCTGCCAGAGAATATCCGGAGGAACAGGTGTATGAGGAATACATAAAAGGTGTGCTGGCATTCACCCGGGAGGCCTGCGGCCATTGCCGGTGTCCGGGAGAGAAATTGTCAGAAGTTTCCTTAATGTATGCGGAACATATCTGCAGTGAACCGGAGCCGGAGGTACAGAAACTGATAGGCGATATTCCTTCCTCCGAGGAGGGGACGGGAACCGGGACAAAACTGTACGGGCCGGAACTGACAGACGGGCAGTTAAGGCAGATTTTTCTGTATCATGTGCCGGTGCAGGAATGCTATCCGGGGATACGGCTGGATTTCTCCCTTCTGCGCCTGACGCCTGAACAGAAAAAAACAATGGCGTATTATCAGATGCTAAACCCCGCCGGGCAGGTTCCGGCCGGCAAAAAAAGCCGGGATGATACCCTGGAAATAACAGGGAAAATTGTATTATACGGGGCGGGCAAAAGAGGGCAGGACTTATACAGGGAGATTCGGAAAAACGAAAATGCCTGTGTTGTATTATGGGTTGATAAAAATTATAAAAACTGCGGGCACAGGGAGATGGAGATTTCCCCGCCGGACAGAATTCTGGAAGTTTCGTATGACTATTTATGGATAGGGGTAGCCGATCTTGAAATCGTGAAAGGCATCAGAGAGGACCTGATCAGTCTGGGCGTCCCGGCGGTTAAGATACTGTGGAACTAAACAGCCGCGTAACTTGCTGCACCACCATGCATAAAAGTCCGGGGGTTTTGCTGCGGTAATGCTGGGGGACTTTTATGGGAAAAGGGGAACATAAGATCCGGACTGTAATATATTTTCGGAAGGAATGAAGCGGGATGAAAATGGAAAGGTATCAGAATGAACTGGAATATGCCATAAAAGCGGCTGTCCAGGCAGGTGAAGTGCTGAAAAAAGAGAAACTTGCAGAGGTAGACGCTGCAGATGGCAGGGATATCAAACTGGTTATGGACAGGAAGAGCGAAGCTGTCATAATGGAATGCCTGGAAGAAACGGGGATTCCGGTTCTCTCCGAAGAATGCGGATTCCGGGGCGGTTCGGAAGAAAATCTGAAAAAGGGAAAACTGTGGATTATAGATCCGCTGGATGGCTCTGCAAATTATTGGAAGGGCATGCGGGAACTGGCCTGCGTATCAGTGGCACTGTGGGAGAATGGGAAACCGGTTCTCGGGGTGGTCAATCGCTTTTACTGTGACGAATTGTTTTCCGGCGTGGCAGGGGCAGGGGCGTGGCTGAATGGCAGTCAGATTATGGTTTCGGGTGTGGAGCAGCCGTCCGGGGGTGTTCTTGCATCAGGATTTCCGCTGAAACGCAGCTATGAAGGCGCCGATCTGGAAAGATTTATTAAATGGACCCAGAATTTTAAAAAGATCCGTATGCTGGGAGCAGCGGCGCTTATGGGAACCTTTGTGGCCTGCGGAAGAGTGGATGCCTACATGGAAGAGTCAATTATGCTGTGGGACATTGCGGCCGCGGCGGCTATTGTTCTGGGAGCCGGAGGGGCATTAGAGTTGGAACTGAGGGAAGCGTTTCAGTGTGTGTGCGGAATGTATGCCAGTGAAGCGCTGCGGACCCGTGCGGCAGAAATGGCAGGCACTGCGGTGCAGGAAGAAAGTGTAAGTGGAAAGCTATGTTGAGATCATTTCATTATTATGAACCGGAGGAAGAGAACCGGATTAGGAAAGAGATGAAAGATTCGGCGCTCTTTGAAAGAGAGATAGAGACTGCCGGAAAGTTTGCAAAAGCACAGAAACAGTGCGGCGGCAGGAGGCAGGCTGCAGATGTCTGTCCCATATGCAGGAGCAGAAATATTGCGCCGTTTTATGAGAAATGGGGCGTACAGTATTTCCGGTGTGACATTTGTTACAGTGTATTTGCGGACGTAGATACAGAAACAGAGGAAAAGTACAGGTGTTTTCCGGAACTGGTACAGATCAGGACTTCCGCGGAATATCAGGAAAAAGCCGCATACAGCCGCAGACAGATGTGGAATGAGCTGCTGGACTGGCTGAAATTCCGAACTTATCGATACCTTGGGAAAAATACCGGGCTGAGGATTCTGGATTATGGAAACAGATATCAGGGCCTGATAGATCTGATCCAGAAGTCCGATCTGTGCGGAAGCTATGAACTGAGAAATTCCATTTTGTCTGCGCAGCAAAATGATACGGAAAAGAATACGGCCCCTGCGGATGTGGTTTTGTGTCTGGATGATATTCAGCATGAAACGGATCCGGTTTCCTTCCTGAAAGAGGTGAAACAGAGTTTGTCACCGGAGGGCTTATTGTTCCTCAGCACCAGGGTGGGCGGCGGTTTTGACATTCTCACATTGCGGGAGAACAATAGAAATGTATTCCCCTATGAACATATCATGATGCCGTCCAAGGAAGGGATCCGGATTTTGCTGGAGGCGGCGGGATATGAGATGCTGGAGATTACCACACCCGGAACCTTTGACTGGAACTATGTAAAGGCCAATAAAAAGGGACTGTCGGAGGGCGAGTACTTCCTGCGGTATTTTATGGACACGGCGACAACTGGCATGGAAGCGGAATTTCAGCGATTTTTGCAGCAAAGCGGCTTAAGTTCTTATGCGCAGGTGGTGGCGGGACCGGTAGCGTCTTCTGCCCCGGGCGAAGGCGCTCACAGAGGGTTACTATGAAAAAAATGAAAGTGGTTATTGTGGGAATGGGACGGATGGGGCAGACACGTTATGAGGCCATGAAGCGTCACGGCGGGTATGAGATTCTGGCCATATGTGATTGTGATAAAGACAGCCTTGCCTCTTATCCGGAAGCGGGATATGCAGACTGGAAAGTCTGTATAGATGAAAACCGGCCGGAGGGAGTGGTGGTCTGCACCATCAATGAGGTCATACCGGAAGTGGTCTGTTACGCGCTGGAACAGGGGATGGCAGTATTTTCCGAGAAGCCTCCAGGAAAGACGCTGGAGGATGCCCTGCGGATGCAGCGGGTCCAGGCCCAGACCGGAAGTCTGTTAAAATTCGGATTTAATCACAGGGTGCATCATTCCGTGATAGAGGCAAAGGCATTGATTGAGTCGGGAATTCTGGGTCATGTGGTCTGTGTGCGGGGGGTCTACGGAAAAGCGGGAAGCCGCAATTTTGAGAAGGAATGGAGAAATAACCCGGCGCTGTCGGGCGGGGGCATTCTGCTGGACCAGGGAATTCACATGATAGACTTAATTTGTTATCTTACGGGGAGCGACCTGCATGTAAGGAGCAGCCACGTGGATAATCTGGTCTGGAAGGAGATGGAAACGGAGGATTCCGCCCTGGCCATTATGGAAACGGACAAAGGGCAGCTGGTATCTTTTCATTCCAGCGCGGTTCAATGGAAGCATAAATTTGACATGGATATTATCTGTACCAACGGTTACATTGCTTTGAACGGGCTTCTGACTTCCACACATAGTTATGGGACGGAGAGTATTACTTATTATAAGAAGGATCTGGAGATGGAGACGGGAAGGCTTGGGAAGCCCAGAGAATATACCATGTGTTTCGATGAAGATTTTTCATGGGATATTGAAATGCGGGAATTTTACGACGCGGTGGTATGCGGCAAAGAGATCACGAACGGAAGGCCGGAAGACGCGGTGAGGGTAATGCGGATTATCCGGCAGATTTATGAATGGGGAAAGCGGTAGTCCGGGAGAAGCCTGAAACTTTTATGATGGGAACGGGATAGGGGAAGTATGGGAGAAAGCGTGGATAACAGGAAAATAGTCATCTGGGGAACCGGAAAGATAGCGGAGAGATTTTGCGCACAGATACAGGAAGCGGATATCTGCTGCTTTGTGGACAACAATAAGGATCGGATGGGGAAAATGTTTCATCATCGTGAAATCATGGATCCGGAAAGGCTAAAAGGGAGGAAAGAAGCGTATTTTGTTATCATTGCCTCCTCCTATTACACGGATATCTGCCGGCAGCTGTGTTCCTATGGGTATTGCGAATGGAAGGATTTCGTATCTTATTCCCATGTGAAAAACCTGAGGGAGGCATATGAGACCGAACTGCTGGAAAATATCAGGCGTTTTCGGGAAAAGGGGTTTTACGGCAGGGTTTTGCTGTTCTTTTACCTGACCGAATACGGCGCAAAGGAAAAAGGGCTGGGGGCTTTTTTTGAGAAACTGCATGAGAGTCTGCAGAATAAACTGCTTTTTATGCAGGAGACCGCTGAGCTGGGAGAAGAGAAAACCAGGGCCTTTCTGGATGTACCCTGCTGGGGCGTGCCCCGCATACTGGGAAGGGATCACCATGCCTGCCAGGGGTTTTATTTCATCCGGGATGGCCGGCCGGTTCGCGGGGAATATGCCTCGGAAGAACAGATAGGGAAAATTACGGCTGACAGGGAACTGAACATCCTGGCCCGGGGACTCAGGCTGAAGTATCCGCAAATGGCAGAATCATTTGAGTATCTGATAACGGATTTGGCCGTGCGCTATGTAGAGGAACTGATCGACTGTGCACATCCCAAAGCCGTCATCTTATGGAATGAATTTTATGCGATGCACGGCATCATCTGCCGGGTCTGTATGCGGAAAAAAGTTCCGGTCAGGTATATTGAATTCGGCAATATCCCCGGAACCATCCAGTTTGACGCCATGGGGCAGATGGGAGAAAGCTGGATTGCGCGCAGGCCGGAACAATTTCTGGGACAGCCGGTGGGAGAGGATGATCTTGCGGAGGCAGAGAGAGTATGGAAGTTTCTGTATGAAAGCAGATTAAACCGCAAGGAACAGCCGGACATCGATATACGGACCCAGCTGGGCGCCGGATTAGAACCGGGGAAGCCTGTGATTGTCTATGCAGGGCAGAACGATTTTGAATCAGGGATACAGCCCTATACGGAAAAGACAAGGGAGTTTCATTCGCCCGCCTTTTGCTCCAGCAATGAAGCCGCGCTTTATCTGTACGGACTGTGCAGGAGGAGGGGCTGGAATTTTATTTATAAACCGCATCCCATTTTAATTGACAACGGGCAGGAATTTACACAGTTTCCGGAAGGACTGATCATTCTGAAGAGCGGGGATATCAATGTGGTGGCGGATATGGCGGATGTGCTGGTGACGATTCTGTCCACCACGGCGTATGTTTCCCTGGTCCGCGGAAAAGCCACGCTGATGCTGGGGTACACGCAGCTAAGGGGACAGGGATGCACTTATGAAGCATTTGAAAGGGATATGGTGGAAGGGCAGCTGGAAAGGGCCCTGCAGTATGGATTTTGCCGGGAGCAGAAGAGGGCATTCCTGAGACATCTGGCTTTGCTGAACAAATACTATTTATACCGGAATGTAGGGGAATGTTTTCCGGGAATTTCATATGGAAGAGAGCTGGAGGATTTTTCGCTGAGTCTGGTCCGTTAGATTTCCCGCAGGTAAGGCGGGGTGACATGCCTTATGACGGAGGGCCCGGAACACAGGAGGAAGGTATCATATGGGAAGGCAGACGCAAATATATAAAGTGGCGATTATGGGGGAAATGCCGGCGGAAGGGTATTCCGGCGGGCGTTACCACGCATGGGTTATGGCGGAAGCACTGGCCCATATGAAAAATCAGGTATACGTCATTACGAATCACATCCCGCAGTTTAGCAGGGATTTTTCCGCGTATCCCCGGCACGGGATGATCCGGACCATTTTGACGGATGATTTCACCTCTTTTGAACTGGCGGAAAAAAATATGGATTATGTCATATGTGTGCCGAAAATTAACGGGCAGCAGGCGTTTTATGACGCTTGCCTATGTTTTGCGGTGGCCAGGGGAGCCAGGTTTGCCCTGATTAATTTTGAAACGCCTAACTGGTACTGCGCTTTGAAGGCGGAAATAAAGCGGCCGGAAAAGGATTATGAAATGTTGAGGAAGCTGTGCAGGCATGGATGCCTGGTGATCAGCTCGGCGGAAGAGTCCAGGAAGTACGCGGAAGAGTTTTATCATGATTTTCCAAAGCGGACACAGCATTGCGTCTGGTCCCCTCCCATCAATTCCCTTGTGGCGGATGGCATCACGGAAGAGAAAGAGAACCAGATTATGGTATTTCTGCGTGTGGGAGACAAACACAAGGGGGGAGATGATTTCCTGCGGCTGCTGGGCGAATATATGCGGGGAATGACCTGCGTATGTGTGGTGGGTATGGGGAACACCGATGAGGCCTTTCTGGAGCAGGCAAAGCGCGCTGCAGGGCAGTATGGGGTGAAATTAAAATTTGAAAATGCCATGGATGATTACCGGAAATTTAAAGAGCTGAAAAAATCCAGGCTGTTGTTATTTCCATCGCATTTTGAAGGATATGGCTCCCCGCCGGTGGAGGCTCTTTACTGCGGAACGAAATGTATTGTCTATGATCTGCCGGTTTTGAGGGAAATTTCAGGGGATGCACTGTCATATTGTCCCAGGGGAGATATTTCCGGCATGCGCCGGGCGGCAGAGCAGCTTTTGAGAGAGAAGGACAGGGAGTGCCTGTGCGTTGACACGGCTGATTTTGAAAAACAGGCCCGGCGGCTGCAGCATATTCTGGATGTCCATTCCGCAGATCCAAAGTTAAAACATGACAGAAATGCCATGGAAAAGGCATTATTTCTATTCCGGTACAGATGCCGTTTTCGCTGGCGCACAGCCTGGGAAGCCCGGGAGAGGAAGCATAATGAAAAAGTTAGGAAGTATGTGTCCCTTGCAGGCAGGTATCAGATTGCGGAGGATGAAATCCCCTGGGGGGTAAGGGAAGCGGATGAAACCTGGCGCAGGGTGGAAAAAAGGATAAAAGGAAAAAGGATTTATATATGGGGCTGCGGAAAAATGTTCCAGGAGCTGTATCCCAAATGTAAAAAGAGAATGGAACTGGCGGGGATTGTGGACCGGGATACCCGGAAAATCGGCAGAAAGGATCCCCTGGCCGGAATATTGGTGCAGGATCCGGCTGTTTTACGGGAGATGGAGGACAAGGATTCCATAGCGGTACTGATTTCCAATAAGCGTAATGTAAATGCCATAGCGGAAGAGCTGAAAGAGTTTGGAATCCGGGAATATCATTCTCTGTGTATGATGGAAAATCTTTCCCCCAAGAGCAGAATGTACCGGATGGCAGGACGGATTTGCGACAGAAAAGACACGGAAAGACGGAAAGGGAAAGATCGTTAATCCTGCCGGACAGGACACCGGGCGGATGGAAGAAATGGATGGGGATGAAGGAGAGTCGGCATATGGGGCAAAATGCGGAAGCGTATCTGATATCAGTGGTGATTCTGGTATCCGGCAGGGCAGAATATCTGCACAGTATCATGAAATGTGTTTTGAACCAGACCCTGCCATTGGGGCAGATACAGATGATTCTGGTCCATGGAGGTTCTGCGGATGACAGCAGAAAGGCATGTGAGGAATATGCGGGGAAGTATAGGGAAATATTCCCTATGGAAGTACCGGGGAACCCGGGGGCTGACGAAATGCGTAAAACAGGGCTTTCCGCAGCGCTGGGAAAGTATGTGACATTTATGGATGACGCAGATCTGTGGTCTCTGGATGCGTTCCGGCTGGCAGCGGCATATCTGGAGCGGCATGAAAAAGAAATAGAGGCTGTCCGCGCCAGTACGGAATTCTTTGGAGAAAAGACAGGAAAGCATCCGTCCTGGTCCCATGGGGAGGACTGTATTGCGGACATGCATACAGAGTATCGGAGAACTGTAGCCGGATGCGCCGGATTTATCATAAAGACGGAAGCTGCCAGATTATGCCTGTCTGAAGAGAATGAGGAGGACCGGGAAGGAACCGTGTTTATCCATAGGGTCCTTTTTGGGAAAATGCGTTACGGCCGGCTGTCCGGAGCCGTTTATTATGAGCGGATTCCGGGCGCCGGAAGAGGGGGCATGCCGGAAACGCCGGAGCAATATGTGCGGATCATGGATGAGATCCGGAAAGCTGCGGAGAGAAAACAGGGAAAGAATCTGCCTGCGGTGCAGTATCTGGCAGTATATATGGCCGCCTGGCTGCTTACAGGACGGGAACCTGGTTCCGGAGAAGGCCTGACAGAAGCAGGGGAGAAATGCCTGAATTCTGTGCTGAGGAATGTGGAAGATCAGTATATCTCGGAATACTGCGGCGGGGACGAAGTGCTGAAAACCCAGCTGATGGCAGTAAAGCATCAGTTTGACTGCAGGGCGGTGATGCAGAACCTGAAACGGGAAACAATGTCCCTGACTTCCGGAAATGTACGGTTTGCCCGGATCAGAAGTAATTTTGACATTCTGAAAATATGGTTTGCGCAGAAACAGCAGGGCAGATCACTGCTGCCATATTTCCGATTCTTTTCCTGGAGCAGGATTGCGGTTTACGGAATGTCGGATCTGGGCAGGTTTTTGTGTGAAGAGTTAAAGGGAACGGATGTTGCCGTACAATATGTGATTGACAGACGGGCGGACGACCTGGAGGCGGAAATTCCGGTTTATCCGCCGGAAGGGAAATTGCCGGCAGTGGATGTGATTGTGGTGACGGCAGTGCATTTTTATGAAGAGATCTGGGGGAGACTGCGGGAACTGACAGATTGTCCGGTGATCTCTCTGGAGGATATGGTCCACGCCATGGAATGAGCTGTCCGGGGGATGGGATTTGTATGACGGAATCGGAAGGGAGGATAGGGATGGAAAAGGCATTGCTGCTGACGCTGGTAGTCCGGGCCGGAAGGAATGCGGGTTTAAAAGCCCCTATGGATATCTGCAGAATACTGGAACAGACAGGGGAGGTGGAAAACGCCGTTTTTTATACCGAAAGGGGGCAGGACTTTCCGGTATATCTGGAGATGCTGGATCTGGTGCGGAAAACAGTGCGGGAAGGCAGGAGGATTATTCTGCAGTATCCGCTGCAGCCGGCGGAGTACCATGAAAAACAGAAGGAATTCATGAGTCTGCTGAAGGAACTGGATCCGGACAGAACCATGATTCTGATGCATGACATCAATCATATCCGCTATCCGGAGGTGGAACTGTATGGCCGGGAAATGGATATGCTGGGCAGATTCCGGTATTTTATTGTACATAATGGTAAAATGGAGGATTATCTGCGGCAGTTTATCCCGGACAGTGAATGTGTACGGCTGGAGTTATTTGACTATTTATGCAGGCCCGTGTGCAAAACGGCGAAACAAGTGTATCAGCCCGGCGCAGATCCCAGGATTGTTTTTGCGGGAAGTCTGACAAGGGAGAAGGCGCCGTTTCTGTTTGAACTGGAAAAAGAGAAGATGTGTTTTGAACTGGCCGCATATGGAAACAGAGCGGGCAGGGTGGCCAACGGCAGGATTAAATTTGGCGGAAGCGTGGACGCGGAAGCCCTGCCCGGATATCTGACAGGAGACCTGGGACTGATCTGGGATGGAACCATTGACGCACCGTCTGACCGGCTGGCGCAGCGCCGGTACAACAGATACAATACGCCCCACAAGATATCCTGTTATCTTGCCGCAGGTCTTCCTGTGATTGCCTGGAGGGAAGCCGCAATCGCGGAAGTGATAGAGAAATACCGGATCGGATACCTGATGGAGAATCTGTATGAACTGAACCGGCTGAATCTGTCACAGTATGAGGAGTACAGAAAAAACGCGGCAAAGTTGTCGGGCCAGGTCACAACAGGGTATTTCACCGGAAAAATGTGGGAAAAGGTCAGGCAGTGGTGTGAACCAAAATAGGCTGCCATATCGCATATTGGATGATAAAGGGAGTGGGAATCATGATTACATCGGATGCTGATTTTAAGAGAATTGACAGGACGCGGAGCATTTTCCTCTACGGGGCCAAGAGCATTGCAAATACCGTATATAATATTCTGGAAGAGAATGCCTGTCCGGTGGAGGGATTCCTGGTATCCAGAACATTGGGAAACCCGGATTCGGTAAAAGGACTTCCGGTACGCCTGGTATATGACATGCTGGACAGAAAAAAAGAGATCTGCACCATAGTGGCAGTACTTCCGCGATACCGGAAGGAAGTGGTTGAGCAGCTGCTGCAGCTGGGCTTTTCCAATATCATAACACTGAGCGACAGATATGCCGATGAATTGAAAAGACAGCTGGATGAAGAAGGGAAATTCCGGTTTATGGAGGGGACGGGATATATCCTGGAAATTCCGGAGGGAGTGGAAAACGCCCATGGAATTTTGCGCCGCCAGGGAGCCGCGCAGGGCCTGAAATGGCGTGTGGATATCAGGACCCTGGACCAGTTACGTGCCGCCGCGCTTTCGGGCCAGTGGAAGAATGACGGGCTCACAAAGGAATATGAACAGCTCTATGGGGTGCCGGAACAGTGTCCGGAGGTCTTAAATGAAAGCAGGAATCCGGCGGATCCGCAGGAAGCGGCCAGTGTGTATGTTGTGAAGTGCCACGTGGATAAGCCCATAAAAGAATATGTTCTGCCCGGCTACCTGCGTGAAATTCAGGCCGGGGCTGCTTTGACAGAACAGAGAATCTGTGCCTGCGCAGACAACACGGGAGACAATATTTCCCATAAAAACAGAGATTTTTCGGAGGCTTCCGCAATTTACTGGATCTGGAAGAACGGAATCAGGAAAGAATACACGGGCGTATACCATTATCGCAGACATCTTGACATATCGGCGGAAGAACTGCGGCGTCAGATGGAAAAGGGTACGGAATTGATTAATACGGTTCCCTGCCTGATGTACCCGTCCAATAAGTACTTTTTTGTAACCAGGTTTATCTATGAATATGACTGGCTGCTGATGATGGAAATGATTCACAGACTGAAGCCGGAATACTATGAAACCGCGCGCAAATTTGAAAGCGGGCACTTTTATCTGGCCAACAATATTTTTGTTATGAAGACAGAATGGTTTGACCGGATGTGCGGGTTTGTGTTTCCCATTTTGCTGGAGATTGACAGGCAGTACACGGAACGGAATATTGAAAGGCAGGACAGATATGCAGGATTTCTTTTTGAGATATTATATTCTGTTTTTGTCATGTATCATGCTAAAGAAATGAAGATTGCCTATGCGGATATGCGGTATCTGAATTAGGGGATGCGGGGAGGCGCTGACATGTACAGTTTTGATGTATTTGACACTTTGATCACGAGAACCACGGCAAATCCATGGGGAATATTTGCTTTGATGAAAAAGCGGCTGGAGGAGGAACGGCAAAGCAGCGGACTGGATTCTTATGTGATTGAAAATTTTTTTGAACTGAGAATCCACAGTGAAGAGCTTGCCCGCAAAGCAGGGATTTTCCAGCAGGTGGAAGAAGTGAGGCTGAAAGACATCTATTCTGCCATGTCACTCTGCGGCTGCATCACGGAAGAGCAGGAAGAATATCTGTATCGGACGGAACAGGACACGGAAGTGGCCAATGCGGTGGGAATACCGGAACAGATACAAAAATTGAAGGAACTTCTTGGGCAGGGCCGGCATGTGGTCCTGATTTCCGACATGTATCTGCCGGAAGAGACAATCCGCAAAATGCTGCTGCGGGCAGACCCGGTTTTTAAGACGATTCCCCTTTATATCTCCTCCGAATACCGGAAGCGCAAGACCACGGGAAATCTGTACCGGCTTGTACAGGAAAAAGAGAACATTTCCTATGGTGAATGGCTCCATACGGGAGATCATTTACACCAGGATATTGAAATCCCGCTTCAGCTGGGAATGAATGTTGAACTGGTTCCGAAAATGGAAACAACAAAGCTGGAGAAAAAACTGCTGGATGCTTACGGGGATGATTTAAAACTGCAGCTGCTGGCGGGGACCGCCATGAATGTGGAAGCTGTAAAGCGCGGAGCTTGTGAGGCATATCATGTGGGGTGCCGCTATGCGGGGCCGGTTCTGTACAGTTATGGGGAATGGCTTGTGGAACAGGCGGAAAAGAAAAAAATCAACAGGCTGTATTTCATTGCAAGGGACGGATATCTGGTAAAAAAGATTGTGGATATGATATTGGACTTAAAAAAGATCAATATCACTACAAAATATATCTATGGTTCCAGAAAGGCATGGCGGATGCCGTCCCTGTCCGGGGAACACTATAATCTGTACCAGCTGGTTTTATGGTCCCATATAAACCGGATCAGGACATTGGGGGAACTGGCGGCTGTTTTACATGTGCCGTTACAGGGGCTGTACGGATATCTGCCAGGAACTTACGGGAAAAACAGGGAAAATGACAGGATATCAAATCAGGAGCTGGAATATATTGTCCGGAAACTGGAGGCAGACCGGGATTTCAGGGAATACCATCTGGGGGTCCTGAAAGAAGAGCGGGCACTGGCGCAACAGTATCTTTTTCAGGAAATAGATGTTTCGGACGATTCCTTTGCATTTGTGGATGTGTCCGGCGGGGGGCTTACGCAGGGATGTCTGCGCCTGCTGGTCAGGGAACAATATGAAAAACCCATCCATACATTTTTCTTTAAAGTAGACCGGGTAAATCTGGTGGAGGGTTCCGTCACGGATACTTTTCTGCCCAGTTTTCTGGAGAGTAACCTGACAGTAGAAATGATGTGCAGGGCGCCTCACGGACAGACGGAAAAGTATGGGCCGGAATTCCGGAACGGCGCCGCCACCGGAAGAGTGGTGCCTATATTGGGACAGGCAGAGACAGAAGCCCTGATCAGGCATGGTTTTCCGGAATATGAAAAGGGCATTCTGGACTTTGCGGGAAGGATGTGCCAGATCGCATCAGAGACAGGGATCCGGATAGCGTCCGCAAAAAATGTCATTTTATATTTAAAGCACATAGCGGAGGAGCCGTCCCGGGATGTTCTGGAATATTTTGGCTCCATGCCCAGCAGTGAGTCGGGAAGGGGAAGAGAAGTACTGGAATACGCTCCGAAGCTGACAAAAGAGGAAATCGGGAATATTTTTCTGCTGCGCACAAACGAGCCTATGGAGTTTCTCTACAAAGGGACAGATTTGAATTATTCTGTTATGCGGGCGTCGCAGGAAGAAAAGGAGCTGATAGAACGTTATAAAAAGGAACATGACGGGCCGATGGGAATCATGCGCAGACAGCAGACGCAGCGGAAATGGCAGGAGCTCCGCAGCTTATATGGCAGCGCGGCATTTTACCCGGTGAGGCTTTTGGAGGAAAGAGTGATTTTATACGGAGCCGGAAAGTTCGGACAGAATCTGTATCGCAAACTGACGGAAGATGGGGAACACCAGGTGGTGCTCTGGGTGGATCAAAACGCGGAAAAGTGCAGGGCACAGGGACTGGAAAATGTACGGGATGTGTCTGCGCTGAACCCGGCATGCTGTGATCAGGTGGTAATTGCCGTGATCAATCAGGATCTGGCATCGGAAATCCGGGAGGAACTGCAGAGTCTGGGAATTGCCGGTGATCAGATCATATGGCTTCCGCTGGCAGTGTATCCCGGACTGGCAGTGCGGTGGGATTCCAGGGACATCGGGTGAAATCCATAAACGGCTGCAAAACAAGAAAAAGGATAGTTTTACGTTGATAAAGAAGTATTCACAACAACTTATCATCAACGCTGACAAACCGGGTGCAAGCAAGAGCAGAGGGTAAATTACGTTTTAATCGTAATGCCCCTTGTTTTATTTTCAAAAGGTGATTGAAACCGTAAACGGATCCATGAAGCAAACGGTTATCTGACGCCGGAGGAATACTATGAGAAGCGTCAGACAGATAGGAAAGCAGCATAACAGCTTTTAAATAAAAACCGCACAGGCTTTGCAGCCTGAACGGGTAAAAAAGTAAGAGAAACCGAGAAAAATTAAGAACAAGATAGAATCCTTTCGCTTGAGGCGTTTATGTGGGCGGGGACGGTTCAGTTCAGCATGACAAAATAGAGAGTATGGATAAAAGGCATATTTATATTGACAAACGGATATACTTTGTATATACTAACATTAAAGGTATATCCATTGTATATACTTCGGAGGTCGAGAAAATGGAATTAAAAAATTTGCGGGAAGATAATGTGTATACAATACAAACTAACATAAGGAGGTGGGGAAACAGTCAGGGGATTAGATTAACAAAAGAAATATTAGCACAGATGAATTTACACGAGAATGATACTGTAGGGATAAATGTTTACGATGGCAAGATGACTGTTGAGAAAATCAATAAGCCCAAATATCTTAATTTAGAAGAAAGGCTGGAAGCATTCTACAAAAGACCGATTGACGAAATTTATGTCGAAAGCACGCAAGAGGTTGATGTAGGTGCTCCAGTAGGGAATGAGCAGTGGTAACTTATAAACAAGGTGACATAATCGTTATGGACTTTAACCCTCAAAAGGGTCATGAACAGAGCGGAAGAAGACCGGCACTTGTCTTGAGTAATGATATTCTGAATCATCATAGTTCATTGGCATTTGTTTGTCCGATAACTAACACTAATAAAAAGCATCCGTTTCATATAGAACTGGATGAACGGACACAAACAACAGGCGTAATATTGTGTGATCAGGCGAAAATGTTGGATGTTGGTGCTAGGAATGCTCAGTTTAAAGAAGAATGTCCGGAAGATTTATGGAACGAGGCAAAGGAACTGATAATCAGTTTCATGTAACTAATTACAAATAGTTTATTTAAAAAGCATCTGAAGGAGTGATTGCAGATGCTTTTTTTGAGCCATGAAATTATTCTTTCAACAGTTGGGCTTTCTGGCCTCATATTATGTTCTAATTATAACGTAGATAAAGGATTTTTCGGCTTATTCCATATTTATATAGTAAGCGCCAAATATTCCTGCGGACTTTCTAATCTTCTGGATTCCTCTATCATTGTAAATGAAATTAGACTATTTCAAAATGAATGCTGCGCATCCTTTTAGGGAAAGCAACGGAAGGAGCACACGTATTTGGCTGGATTTGATTTTGAAAAAGGAATTAAATTTCGTTGTGGACTGGAACCGGGTTGACAAGGAGGACTATTTACTGGCCATGGAAAGAAGTCCTGTTAAAGATGTGGAAATTAAAGTTTTACTGAAGAATGCATTAACCGGCCAGACAGATAATAGGGAAATATACATGAAAGGCATTGCTGTCAGCTATTACTATGAGGGACATAATTCCTTTAAGACAGAAGAGCTGTAGGAGAATGGCATAGGAAAGCCGTGCACATGTGCGATAAGCATCATTTTGCGAGTTTTGGGATTCTGTGGTGCATAAATGCCTTGCCATGATATGGGAAAACAGATATAATGGATTTAGCGGCTGCATGTCCGCGGGGACTCTGTGAGAGACCTGCAGCCATGCTGCGGGAATGCATCATGCAGGGTGAAAGGAAGGAAACAGACCGTTATGAGCGAAGTGGAGATTGTGAAGAAAAATTATGATGATGACCCTGAGGCAGAGTGGAGACGCCTGGAGGGATATCATTTTGAATTTGAGATTACGAAACATATGATGGACAGGTATCTGAAGAAAGGAAAGGTGCTGGATATCGGCGGCGGACCGGGCAGGTACAGTATTTATCTGGCGAAGCTGGGATATGATGTGACGCTGGTTGATTTAAGCGATGGAAACGTGGCGTTTGCGAAAGCAAAGGCCCGGGAGTGCGGCGTATCCATTGAGGCGTACGCCTGTGATGCCAGGGATTTATCAGGGCTGAACCTGGGCGAGTATGACAATGTACTGTTGATGGGACCTTTGTATCATCTGTTTCAGGAATCCCACCGGGAAAAATGCGTGGAAGAAGCGAAAAAACATTTGAAAAAAGACGGTGTTTTGTTTGCCTCGTTTATCTCCATTACGGGGGGCCTCAATTATTATCTGGACGAATGTCCGGCGGAGCTGGTCAATGAGCCGGCAATGGACTTATTTGACCGCATGGAAGCAGATGAGACATGGAGCGGGACGGCTTTTACGGAGGCCACTTTTATCAACAATCTGGAGATACTGCCCTTTTTCGAGAGACTTGATTTTGAAAAACTTGCGCTGTTCGGGCAGGAAGGAATCACTGCCACACGGCTCAGTTATCTGGAACAATGCAGTCCGCAGGTCAGGGAGAAGTATCTGGAACTGTCATTGCGGCTGTGCGAGAATCCCCAATATTTTGCCTACAGCACTCATATGATGTACATTGGCAGGAGGAAGACGGAATAAAAGTGCCCGGGGGAAGGGATTAAAACACTGGTAATCCGATGATTACGGAAAGGACACGGTTGGAATGGAACAGCAGAAACAGTGCCAGGGCACGGGAACGGAGGCAGAACAGCACAATCCCATACATGCGCCGATTCCGGGGCTGGGTTTGCGGAGTATGAAGACGGCGCTGGCGGCATTGCTTACGGCGATGCTGTATGCTTTTATTCCCCAAAGCAATCCCACATTTGCCTGCATCGGGGCGATCTTTGGCATGGGGGCAGATATGCAGGATTCACGCCGCAGCGGGGGAAATCGTTTCTTCGGAACCATCATCGGCGGCCTGATAGGGCTTCTTTTATACTGGCTGGAGCATCTGATTTATCCGGAAGGATGTTACTGGCTGCGCCTTCCGCTGGTTTTCGGGGGAATCATCATTTTGATTTCCCTGTGTGTACTGTTCCGCTGGCCGGGAGGTGTCCAGCCGGGCGGGGTGGTGCTTTGCATTATTTTGTTCAATACGCCGGCCCATCATATTGACTACGCTGTCAGCAGGATGATTGATACCGGTGTGGGTGTGGTGATTGCCCTGGCAGTGAATTACCTGCTTCCCAGGGAAAGGCTGGAACACTGGTTTCGTCTGGACCGGACGGAGAAGCGGGAAAAATAATTGCAAAAGCAAAAAAATGCCGGCTGAAAGCTGTGGGCAGCAGGCAAAAAAGCAGCGGAAGAGCCGGAAGCTGAATTTCGCTGCGAAAGACATACGCGGCAGGAATATTTCAGGAAGAGGTTTACAATGGGAACAGACAGAAAGAGAGAATTAAAGTTTTTCAGAAAAATGCGGAATAATATTGTGGTACTTGCGGTAGTGATTCTGGTGATACTGCTCTGTACCTATATTTTGCGAAATTCCCTGATGGAGAATGCCAACAAGATGGGGCTTACACTGGTGGAAAATTATTCCACGTCAGAAGAGAGCAATATGCGTGCCTGTGAGGTGATTCTGACCATCAGTGCAAATTATATCGAAGAAAGGGAAAATAATAATGTCTCCCTGGAAGAACTGAGGGAAGGGCTGTATCCCTTCATGAACGGCCTTACGGATCTGTATGGGGTGGAAAACATTCAGATTTACGGCAAAGCCATGGGCGGAACGGAGATGATATCCAATGATCCCAGGATTGAAGCCCTGAAGGACTATGGTGTCACGGATACGGATTATTATAAGGGCGCCATGGCTGCCGGAGGGGATATATATATTTCTCCGGCTTATATAGATACGGTGACAGGCCAGTCTGTGGTCACCATGTGCAAGTCCATTCCTTCCACGGGAAGCTTCCTGGCCATAGACCTGAAGTTCTCCTATTTTGAAATGAATAATGAAAACCTCACGCTGCCTCCCAATGCATCTTATTATCTCCTTGGCAGTGAGGGAAAGCTGATATATTACAAAACTTCCCTGAACCATAAGTATGAAGAATTTCAGGAACTGGTCAATGGCTTCATGGCGCAGGTGGATGTGGGGCAGGGCAACCAGCTGCTGGAAAATGTGGAGGCCATGGATGGGGCCAGGCGCAACATTTATTTCCATCATATGGATAACGGCTGGACGGCCATTCTGACCATGCCGGAGGAAGAGATTCTTTCCGGGGTGGATACTTTCAATTACATCAGCCTTATGCTGATTCTGTTTGGGGTCGTCATGGTGGCGGCGCAGACTGTCTGGGACCATGCCCATGATAAGCAGAACCGGGAGCTTATGGAAGAGCGGAACCGGATGGCGGAGCGGAACCGGGTGTACCAGAATGCCATGAATGGAACGGCACGGGCATACCGGGCCATCTACTATATTGATATCACGGATCGCCGTTTTGAAATGCTTTATCCCCACCGGGGAAAAGTTTCGGAGTCAGGCGACTATGACCTGGATTTTATGGCAAGCAGGATTGACACGGGGATTATTGCGGAAGAATACAGTCAGGAAGTGCGGGAATTCTTTGACCTGGATACCATGGTAAAGAAACTTGAGACCCAGGACCATGTGGAACTGCAGTATAAAAGAATGACAGGGGATGGCAATTATGAATGGTGTTCTTCCGTCATTACGGCGGCGGAAATGAAAGAAGGGCATCCGGTGGCGATTACCCTGACCATACGCAGTATCGACGAGATCATACATAAGGAGGAAGAGCAGAAAGAAGTGCTGGCCCTGGCGGCAGAGAGGGCAGAGACCGCCAATCTGGCCAAGAGCGATTTCCTGTCACGCATGAGCCATGATATCCGGACCCCCATGAATGCCATCCTGGGCATGACGGCGGTTGCCTGTATGCATATAGACGAAAAAGAACGCGTCATGGATGCCCTTGAAAAAATTACGGTATCCAGTAAACACTTGCTGGGATTGATAAATGAAGTGCTGGATATGAGCAGGATTGAGAGCGGCAAAGTGCGGCTTTCGGAGAGTGCGTTTAATTTGTCCGACACCATCGAGAGTCTGCTGACAGTGTTCCACTCCCAGATAGAGGCAAAGGGACTGGAATTCGGCGTGAATATCTCAAAAATGGATCATGAGGATGTGATAGGAGACGAACAGAGGCTGCAGCAGATCTTCATGAATATCATGGGAAATGCGGTCAAGTTTACTCCGCCGGGAGGCAGAATCGGCATTCATATTGAAGAGAAGACTTCCCATATCGCCGGCAGCGGCTACTATGAATTCACATTTGAAGACACCGGAATCGGCATGGAGAAAGAGTATATTGACACCATCTTTGAACCCTTTTCCCGGGCAGCGGATTCCCGTACAGGCAAAATTGAGGGAACCGGTCTGGGAATGACCATTGCAGTCAATATTGCACGGATGATGAACGGAGATATCAAGGTGGAGAGTACCCTGGGCAAGGGGTCCCGGTTTACCGTCAAGGTCTATCTGAAACTGAATGATATCACCCAGGAAGATATAGATCATTTCGTTTCCCTTCCGGTTCTTGTGGTGGATGACGAGGAGGCGGCCTGTGAAAGTGCCTGCGAGATCCTGGGAAGCCTTCAGATGGATGCGGAATATGTGCTGGATGGGGACAGCGCTGTCAGGCGTATCCAGGAAGCCAGTGAGGAAGGAAATTCTTTCTCCGTGGTGATTCTGGACTGGAAAATGCCGGAGAAAGACGGACTGGAAACGGCAAAGGAAATACGGGATGTGGTGGGGGACGATATTCCCATTATTATTCTGTCCGCCTATGACTGGGCAGATATAGAGTCGGAAGCAATTGAAGCGGGTGTGGATGCGTTTATCGAAAAACCGCTGTTTAAATCCAGGCTCACCAAAGTGCTGAAGGACGTGCTGGGGCTTGCCAGTGAGGAGGAAGCCGCCACGGCCCTTGACACATTCCGGCAGCAGGATTTTTCCGGGAGAAGGGTTCTGCTGGTGGAGGATAATGAGATCAATATTGAAGTGGCCGCCGAGCTTCTGGGTATTGTGGGTATCCAGGTGGAGCAGGCCCTCAACGGCCGCATTGCCGTGGACACTGTGCTGAAAAAGGATCCGGGCTATTATGACCTGATTTTCATGGACATTCAAATGCCTGTGATGAACGGATATGAGGCGGCCAGGACCATACGTGCTTCCGGCAGGGAGGATCTGGAGAAAATTCCCATTGTGGCTATGACGGCAGATGCGTTTGCGGATGATATCCGCAAGTCGGAGGAAGCCGGAATGAACGGACATATTTCAAAACCTGTGGACATCCAGAAACTAGAAGAGGCGCTGCAGACCTGGATTGTATAGGGGAATTTTAAGGGACACGGGAAAGCGCGGCAGCGTATTTTCCCAAAACCCGGAATCAGGAGCAGAAAATGTACGAATGTCCTAATTGCGCGGGAAATCTGAAGTTTGACATAGCCCGGCAGCAGCTGCATTGTGAATACTGCGGTACCATGATGGACCCATATCAGGTTTCCGGGGAAAGGGATGCGGAGGAAAAAGCAGGAGAATACGAGGTCACGGTTTTTACCTGCCCCCAGTGCGGGGGCGAGATTCTGAGCGAGGACACCACGGCGGCTACATTCTGCAGTTTCTGCGGATCTTCCGCCATTCTGGACAGCCGCATCAGCAAAGGAAAACGGCCCGGTTATATCATTCCTTTTACCCGGACAAAGGAGGACTGCAGGGAGGCATACAAAAAGATGCTGCGCAGGGCGCCCTTTGTGCCGGACGATATGAAAAAGGAGGCCCAGATTGAAAAGTTCAGGGGGATTTATATGCCTTTCTGGGTGTATTCCTTTGAAAAAAAGGGGAATATTTCCTTTTCGGGCAAACGTTCCCGCAGGAAAGGAGATTATCGGATCACGGATCATTACCGGATAGAATGTGCGGTGGAAGCGGAGTACCATGGGCTGGCCTATGATGCGTCCGCTGCATTTTCGGACAGCCTCAGCAATGCCATTGGACCCTTTGACTTAAAAGAGGGAAAAACATTCGTGCCGTCTTTTTTAAGCGGCTTCTATGCGGACACCAATGATGTGGAAAGCTATGTTTATGAGAGGGAAGCACAGGACTTGGTGGTCCGGGATACCGCGTCCTGCCTGGGAAGGGACGCGGTCTGCAGAAAATACCATGTGGGTCAGGACGGGGAGGATTACGTACTCAAAAATGCCCTTCTGCCGTCTGAAAGAATGGCGGAGCTGGCCATGCTGCCGGTATGGTTTCTTTCCTGCAAAAGTAAAGACAGGGTCAGCTATGCGGTGGTCAACGGCCAGACGGGAAAGGCGGCTGCAGACCTGCCTGTGGACAAAAAGAAATATATGCTGGGTTCCCTGCTGCTGGCAGTGCCCCTGTTTTTTCTGCTGAATCTGTTTTTTACCATAACGCCGGCCAAAATCCTGGTGACGGCGGCGCTGCTGGCTTTGGCCTGTATTCTGATCTCAAACAGACAGATTTCCCATATTATTTCCAGGGAATCCGGGGAGGATGATAGGGGACTGGCAAGCGTAAAACCGCCTTCCCGTGGGGAGGATGCCGCCGGGAAGAGACGGCGGCCGGGGATACGGTGGCCGGAGGGCGCCGCGGGGAAAATCATTCTGATGCTGCTGGCGTTTTATCTGTCTGCCCTGGTGCCCGGTATTGTGATTGCCATTGCAGGGATATTGATGGGAGGCATTCTGCCGTCAGGTGTTGTGGCGGTGATCATTATTACGATTCTGGCGTCCATCTTTTTTGTGCTGCGGAGGGCATTGGGCAAGCCTTCCGGCAGGAGGTCCGGGAGTCATTTTAAAGAGAAATGGTCCACTCTGGTGAAACCATTTGGGGGGATGATTCTTGCGGTGATCATTCTGATGTGGAATCCGGTTTCCGACTGGTTTTACTATATGGGGGCATTTGTGTGTATGGGTCTGGTACTGTGGGCCATTCTGGATATCATAAAGCAGCACAATCTTCTGACTACCCGCAGGCTTCCGCAGTTTAACCGGAGGGGAGGTGACCTGCCATGAGAAAGCTTTTATTCCGGGGGTGGAAATGGGTGTTACGGTTCCGGATTCCCCTGTGTACAGGAATTTTTTTCCTGGGATGGCTGCTGGCGGGGATGCCGGTATGTCACGGGCAGGAGCCGGAAGAGGGAACCGTTTACAGCAATCCGGATACGGGATACCGTGTGGTGCTGGAGGATGACGCAGGGCTGCTCACAAAGGAGGAGCGGGAGGAACTGGCAGCGGTCATGGCGAAGATTACGGCCTATGGGAATGTGGCTTTTAAAACCATTGACCAGAATTTCGATTCCACAAGAACGTTTGCGGGGGAGTACTATGGGGACGAGTTTGGCAGGGACAGCGGAACCCTGTTTCTGATCGACATGGACAACCGCAATATCTGGATTCACAGTGACGGAGCGGTTTACGCAGTGATCACAAAAGCCAATGCGGAGACGGTGACGGACAATGTGTACCGGTATGCTTCCGCGGCAGACTATCATGGCTGTGCCATGGAGGCATTCGCAGAGATTTATGCGCTGCTGGAGGGAGAAAGGATTGCCCGTCCCATGAAATATATCAGCAATGCCCTGCTGGCGCTGATTCTTGCCATGCTGGTGAATTTTGTGCTGGTCATCTGCTTTACCAGACTGCGGAAGCCCGGGGAAAGGGAAGTCCTGAAATCCATTCATAGGAAATTTCAATACACGAAACCGGGCGCCACATTCACCTATCAGACGAAGATCTATGATCCGGTATCGGATTCGGGAGGAAGCAGCGGAGGAGGGAGCAGTGGAGGCGGAAGCGGCGGCAGCACAGGAGGGAGCAGCGGCGGTGGAGGCGGACACAGCTTTTAAGGAACGGGAAATATATTTGACGGAAGAACAGGCGGAAAGCAAAAACAGGCAAAAAGAAAAACGGGCTGCCACAAATGACTGTGGCAGCCTGTTTCAATGTCCGGATGTATGGGATTTATGTAAGGTCACTTTGCTGTCAGGACCCAGCTTTTGAACCAGCGCAGGTATTTATCCACAAATTCCGCTTCCACGGGCTGGCCTGACAGCACCGGGAAGAACAGGAGGAACAGACCCACCGCCACCGTGCCGTATAGCAGGACCAGGCTTAAGAAGGCCGGGCGGGTGAGCATTTTCTTCCACTGGATAAATGTATACAGGATCATCAGCACCACAAACACCACACTGGGGAAGTAGTGGTAGATAAAGGTGATGCGTGTGACAAAAAACCAGGGCAGATACTGTGCCAGATATCCTATTACCAGGAAAGCGGCGGTTTTGTCCTTTTTTTTCATCCACAGATAAACCATGTAAATGGCGGCGGGGATACCGGCCCACCACAGGGCGGGATTTCCGAAGGCGCTGATGCCTTCCCGCAGGCCCATTCCCTCCGCCGGTTTGGTGATGATGCGGGAGTAATACCAGATCGGGCGCTTCAGGATGGGCCATTCATACCATGGGGAGGAAAAATCGTGGGTGGAATTCAGGCCGCTGTGGTACTGGAACATGGAAGTCTGGTTGTACAGCATCCGGCCCAGGAGTCCCCGGTCCGAATAATCCCGGAAAGGCAGGTAGGACAGCAGATAGATCAGCGCCGGCACTGCCACAAAGAATACCAGGCAGAAATAGATGGTACGCTTTGTGCTGGGCAGGAAACTGTCCAGGATATGCCGGTGGGAAATGCCATCCGTGCTGCCGGAAGGCCGTTTCCCGGCGTAGACGTATTCCCGGTATCTTTTATACAGTACGGAAAAGAAAATCACGGCCAGACCGCATCCGGCATAGGCTCCCGTCCATTTGCAGGCGATGCCGAATCCCATACACACGCCGCAGGCGCCCAGGGGAAGGAAGGTCTTCTTTAAGGGGGTGTCATAAAAGCTGAGCCGGCTGTAGCGGTACATAAAATAGTACATCAGGATCACGAAAAAGGTGATGTATACATCTATGGTGGCGATCCTGGTCTGTGTAAAGTGCATGAAATCAAAGGCAAACAATACACTGGCAAAAGAAGCCAGGAGGGTGTTTTCCGATATCTTTCTGGCAAAAAGATACACTATGGGCACCATGGCGATGCCGAAAAGGACGCCCATAATACGCCATCCGAAGGGGTTCATGCCGAATAGGGCCACACCCAGGGAGATCAGGATTTTTCCCATGGGAGGATGGGTATTCTCGTAGGAGGTGAGGCCGTGGAGAAACTCATAGGCCGTGCGCCCGTGATAAATTTCGTCAAAATACATGCTGTTGCGGTAAGTGCTGGTGCCCGGATAAAGGTGGGACTCGTCAAACAATCCCTCATATTGTCCGGCAAAACCGGGTGTGAGGATATTGCCTTCCTGGTCCAGAAAGACAAATTCCAGAATGGATGCCTGGTTGTCTTCCAGGGTAAGCCGCAAATGGGACAGTCCGGTATCCAGACTCTGGGTCTGCCAGGTGAATACATTTTTCAGGGTGATTTTCCCGAAAGAAGTCCACTGGGTTTCGTTTTCTTTTTTCCCTTCCAGCGTAAAGTGCCTTTTCTCCCAGGGAGCGATATAATAAGCCAGGGACACCGGCGCCTGACCCTGGAAATCCAGCTCTATGGACTGCCCCTGGGTCATGTCATATGCAGTTTCGGGAGCCTGGCGGTCTCCCAGGTCATATAGGGCAAAGCAGGCATAAACGGCAGTGATCAGGGCCATGCAGATAAAATCCCCCCGCCGGATGGGCACTGCCGCCGCGGACCCTTCAGGCGCACTGCCGCCGGAACCGCCGCTGCGGAAGGCGGCAACTCCCCTGGCCCCGCCGGATTTTGCCCTGGGCCTGGAAGAGGAAGATTTTTTTACAGCAGGCCGGTCAGGGAAGAGCCTGGGGAAAGGTGCATTTCCACCGGCTTCTGCCGGTGTCCGCCAGTAGGTCCGGAAGACCGAGTGATAAAAAAGCCCCGTGCACACAAGCATCCCCAGGGAAACGGATATAATAAGAGGGGAGGTCCGGTCATATTCCACGGGATTGTAGAAAAAGAGCACGTCCGCCGTATTGTAAAAATGCAGGACGGAAAAACCGCCGTAGCACAGAAAGAACTGCTTGCAGGGCCTGTATAAAAATGCCAGCAGCAGAAGCGTCAGGGCGGGATACAGATAGCGTTCATGCATGCGCACGGAAAACATAAACACGGAAATCATCAGCAGGGCCCCCAGAAAAGGATACTTTTCGCGGTCTTTCCGGCTGCGCAGGCTGATCAGAAGGGTCACGGCCACCGCCGCGGCAATGCATGTCCAGCCGATGACAGAGTAGGGAATGCCCAGAAATGTGTTATCCTGGCTGACCCAGTTTAAACCGAAAAATCCCCAGAAATTATATGCGTTGACCGCGGCGTAAGGGTAGGATGTCACCGTGCTGAAATACTGTTTCCAGACATGCTCCAGACCGAAGGGAACGCAGAGAAAAACCATGCCCGCTCCCACGGACAGACATTGAAAAAACAATTGCACAGTCAGGGAGAGCCGCGCGTTTTTTTCTGCCGAAAGAATATGATCCAGCATGCCGGCAAATAATATAGGGGCAAAGAGCAGTGTATGCGGCTTAATCAGCACGCCCGTGCCAAAGCAGATGAGCGCGGGATACATTTTTCCGCGGATCAGGCTCAGGCACATGATGATTACCAGAAGCGTGAAAATGGAGTCCACCTGTCCCCAGACGGAAGAATTCAGAATCAGGGCAGGGTTGAAAAAATATGCGGCCGCCACAAAAAAAGCCCCGTACTCCGTGAACTTTTTTTTCGCTTCCCTATACAGAATCAGCCCGCAGCCCATATCGCAGAGGATGGCGGGGATTTTCAGCAGAAGCAGATGGGGCAGGGAGTAATAGGCCATGCCGGTAAGGTTCCGGATGGCTCCCAGCAGCCACAAAACATACATGTAGCCCGGAGGATAGTCCGTAAACGTGTCCGGGGAGTAGAACCCGGACGGGCGTACCTGGAACATCCGGTCAGCCCAGGAGGCAAAACACGCCGTGTCATTGTCAAAGCCTTTTGACAGGCCGGCACAGAGAATCCTGACAAAGAGAGCTGCCAGAATCAGGATGGTCAGGCTGTACTCCGGCAGCTTTTTGGGCGTGCCGCCCAATTTCCGGAGACAGAAAATAAAGACCAGTATACCCAGCAGGGCAGATAAATGAACAAAAAACATAATGATTCACCCGACTTTCACATTTTTTACACAAATTAATTATAGCAAAAAGCTTGGAAGATGAAAAGATGTTTGCTATAATAAAAAATGATTGCGGAATCGGCTGGTGACAAAGAAGATCAGCATCCGGATAAAGGGTGCGGAAACTGGACAAGAGTATGGATGCGTTTGTAAGTTTTCAGAATGTGAAAAAAATATATAAGACAGGAGAGGTGGAGATTCCGGCCCTGGAGAATGTGAATTTTGAGCTGCAAAAGGGGGAGTTCTGCGTGATTGTGGGGGCTTCCGGCGCGGGCAAGACCACCATACTGAATATTCTGGGAGGCATGGACACACTCACGGAAGGAAAGGTATTTCTGGATGGGGAGGAGGTTTCCTCCTATGACAAAAAGCAGCTGACGGCATACAGGCGTTATGATGTGGGATTTGTGTTTCAGTTTTACAATCTGGTCCAGAATCTGACGGCGCTGGAAAACGTGGAACTGGCGGCCCAGATCTGCAGGGATCCCCTGGACGCCGGCACGGTGCTGGAACAGGTGGGCCTGAAGGCGCGCGCCAATAATTTTCCGGCACAGCTTTCCGGAGGGGAACAGCAGCGTGTGGCCATAGCCAGGGCGCTGGCCAAAAATCCCAAACTTCTTCTGTGCGACGAGCCCACGGGGGCCCTTGATTATCATACGGGAAAATCCGTGCTGAAACTTTTGCAGGATACCTGCAGGAATATGGGGAAGACAGTGATCGTCATCACCCACAACCAGGCGCTGACTGCCATGGCAGACCGCGTTATCACGGTAAAGAGCGGTACGGTGGCCGATATGGTCATAAATAAAAATATCGTGGATGTGGCGGATATTGAGTGGTAGGGAAAATAAGATGGCAATTTCGGCTCACAGGAGATTCGTATGGGAAAAAGGGGCATGCGCGGGATCAGAAAAAGCACATTCAGGGAAATCAGATCCAGCTTAGGGCGTTTTATGGCAATTTTTGCCATCATTGCGCTGGGGGTGGGCTTTTTTGCCGGCCTGAAAGTGACGAAGGAAGCCATGCTGGCCACGGTGAAAGGGTATCTGGACCGCCATGCCTTCTATGACCTGCGCCTGATTTCCACACTTGGGTTCGGGCCGGAGAATACGGATGCTTTTGCCGGGGCAAAGGATGTGGAGGCGGCGGAAGGATCCGTTTCCTTTGATATGATTTACAGTCTGGAGGACGGCAGCCAGGGCGTGGCAAAGATCCACAGCCTGCCTGAGGAACTGAACACCCCGAAGCTGACTGCCGGCAGGATGCCCCAGGAAAGCAATGAATGTGTGGCGGACAATAATTTGTTCGGAAAGTCGGACATTGGAACCGTGATTTCCCTGGCGGAGGATAATGCGGAAGAGGACCTGGAACATTTTACCCATAAGGAATACACCATTGTGGGGCTGGTGCAGTCACCCCTTTATATCCAGTATGAGAGAGGAAACACTTCCCTGGGCACCGGGCGGCTGGCGGGATTTCTCTACCTTCCCCCGGAAGGCTTCACGGTGGAGTATTTCACGGAAGTTTATGTAAGGTTTTCACAGGATTTCGATTTATACAGTACGGAATACAATTCGTTCATGGACGGGAAGGAAAGGTCGTTTGAGCGGACGGCAAAGGAAGAGGCAGACAAAAGATATCAGGAGATCCGCCGGGAGGCGGAGCAGAAAATTGCTGATGGATACAGGGAGCTGGAAGAGAAGGAAGAGGAAGGCCTCCGGGAGCTGGAGGCGGCAGGGAAAGAGCTGGATGAGGCCGCACGGCAGCTGGAAGAAGGAGAGAGGGCGCTGGCAGATGCCAGGCTGGAATTCGCGGAGGGAGAGCAGGAGCTCTTTAATAAGGAAGGGGAACTGATTCAGGCCAGAATCACCCTGTCGGAGAAAGAGCAGGAGCTGTATCAGGGGGAAGTGACCATCACGGAGAAGGAAGCCGAACTTGTGGAAGCCAGAAGCCTGATCGACAGCAATGAGGTAGAGCTGAGAAGCGCCGAACGGCAGCTGGCAGATGGAAAAGCCGAACTGAGAAGCAAGAGCGAGTCAGTGGAAACCATGAGGAACCTGGTTACAGAGGGAAGGAACCAGCTGGAGCTGCAGGAAAAAGAACTGGAAAGGCAGAAAGAAGAGCTGCGAACCCAGGCAGAGAGCGGCGCCATCTCCGGGGAGGCCTATGATCTGGCAGTGTCCATGATAGAAAAGGGAGAACAGACCCTGGGGGAATACAGGGCCAGACTGGAGGAGCTGGAGGGCCAGCTGGCGGCAGGGGAGGAGGAGCTGGCCGCCGCCTGGCAGCAGATCAAAGAGTCTGAGGAGCAGCTCAACAGCGGCTGGCTTGCCCTTGCCCAGGCAAAGCAGCAGCTTGCGGACGGACAGCTGGCCATGGCAGAGGCCAGACGGGAGATTCTGGAAGGGAAAAAAGCCCTGGAAGAAGGAAAAACGGAGCTTGAGGAAGGCGAGGAGGCAATTGCCGGGGCGAAAAAAGAAATAGAAGAGGCCCGGGCCACCCTTCAGGAAAAAGAAGCGGAGTTTGCCAGTGGAAGGAAGGAGTATGAGGACGGCCGGGTGGAGTATGAAGAGGCCGGAAAGGATTTTGAGCGTCGGGTACAGGAGGCTTGTGAAGAGCTGGCAGATGCTGAGGAAGAACTGGCAAAGCTGGAGGAGCCGGAGGTTTTCGTTCTGGGCAGGGATACCAATATCGGATATGTGTGTTTTGAGAACGATTCCAATATTGTGGAGGGAATCGCCAACATTTTTCCGCTTTTTTTCTTCCTGGTGGCTGCGCTGGTGTGTATTACCACCATGAACCGGATGGTGGAGGAACACAGAACCCAGATGGGCGTGCTGAAGGCGCTGGGGTATGGGGAAGCGGATATCATGTCCAAGTTTATGATTTATTCCGGCCTTGCGGCGGTGACCGGCTGTGTTGCGGGGTTCTTCCTGGGAACCTGGGGTTTCCCGAAAATTATATGGTTCTGTTACGGGATGATGTACCGGGCAGATTCCGTTTTTTATATTTTTGATGGGAATATGGCGCTTATTTCCATGACAGTATCGCTGCTGTGTTCCCTGGGGACTACCTGGCTTTCCTGCCGGGCGGAACTGAAACAGGTGGCGGCGGCCCTGATGCGGCCCAAGGCCCCCAGGGCGGGAAAGAGAGTTCTGCTGGAGCGGATTCCCTTTTTGTGGAAGCGCCTTGGATTTTTGCGGAAAGTTTCCCTGCGGAATATTTTCCGGTATAAAAAAAGACTGTTTATGATGGTGGTGGGAATCAGCGGCTGTACGGCGCTTCTGGTGACCGGTTTCGGCATCAGGGATTCCATCGCGGATGTGGCGGAAAAACAGTATCAGGAAATCCAGACCTTTGACATCGGGATTTCCCTGAAGGAAAACGTGGATGAAGCCTTTCTGGAGGCTTTGGACGCGCGGAAATCCATGGGGGCGGGAGCTTATACCTGCGTTATGGAAAAAAACATGGATTTTGTGACAGACGGAGAAGTCAAGTCAGTGTATCTTGTGGCAGGGGAGGGGGAGGAGATGAAGCCGTTCCTGAATCTTCACACCACAAAGGGAGAGGCCGTGGCCTATCCAGGAACCGGGGATGCCGTGATTTCCCACCGTCTGGCAGAGGATTACCATGTCCGGGTGGGGGACAGGATTACGCTGCGGGATGAAGAGATGCGCACGCTGGAAGTCTATGTAACCGGAATATACGAAAATTATATTTACAATTACGTGCATATCTCCCAGGATACCTGGAGGGAGCTTGCGGGGGAAGAGCCGGAAAAGAAAACGGTCTACCTGAATCTGACGGAGGAAGCAAAGACGGATGTCACGGGGAATTCCTCCTACGAACTGGCGGGAGATCTCATGAAGCTGGGGCAGGTGTCAAACGTCACCGTGAACGCGGATTTTATGGAGCGCATCGGCAATATGATGAAAAGCCTGGACATTATCGTGGCAGTGGTCATTCTGTGCGCGGCGGGGCTGGCGTTTATCGTGCTCTATAATCTGACCAACATCAATATCACGGAACGGGTCAGGGAGATTGCCACCATAAAAGTGCTGGGATTTTACAAGAAAGAGACGGCAGCCTATGTGTTCCGGGAAAATACCATGCTGACCATGCTGGGCATGGCGGCGGGCCTGGGGCTGGGATATTTTCTCCACAATTTTGTCATGAATGAGATACGGATTGACATGATTTCCTTTGATATTTATATCAGGCCTGTGAGTTATCTGTACAGCGGGCTGCTGACAATGGTGTTTGCATGGTGCGTGAACAGGGCCATGGGGGGCAGGCTGGAAGAAATCAGCATGACGGAATCTTTGAAAAGCGTTGATTAGGGTATCTGTCAACGGGGAAAGGATAAAATAAAATGAAGTTTGATATGCATTGTCACACAAAGGAAGGTTCCCTGGACGGCAAAGTGCCCATAGAGGAATTTGCGGGCATCCTGAGAGGGAAGGGATTTGATGGTATGCTGGTCAGCGACCATGATTCCTACAAGGGATACAGGGTCTGGAAGAAGGTGCGTGAAGAAGGGCGTGACAAGGGTTTCGTGGTGCTGAAGGGAGTGGAGTACGATACCATTGACGCGGGACATATTCTGGTGATCATGCCGGAGACCGTGAAGCTGAAGATCCTGGAGCTTCGGGGCCTGCCGGTGCAGTTCCTGATTGATATTGTCCATAAAAACGGCGGGATTCTGGGCCCGGCGCACCCCTGCGGGGAGAAATACTTAAGCATTACCAATACCAGAAAGCATCGCAACCAGCTGGCTGTGATGGATAAATTTGATTTCCTGGAAGGTTTTAATGCCTGCGAGACTCCCGAGAGCAACGCGGGGGCCCTGGCCATTGCGGAGCAGTATGGAAAGCCTGTCTTCGGCGGCAGTGACGCCCACAGGGAAGACTGCATCGGACTGGGATTCACGGAGTTCCGAGGGGAAATACGCTGCGAGTCGGACCTGATCAGACTGGTGAAAGAGAGGGGAAGGGCGGTGTGCACCTGCGGCGGGGAATATTATCCCTACACTACAAAGCAGAAAATCGGTGCGGCAAACAATCTTCTGGTGGACGGATTCTGGTTTTACAATCATCTGGGAAGCATGATGCGGTACAGAAAAAGGATACGGGAACTCCGCAAATACTATATCCGTATCAAGTAAACGGGGCGGCAGTAACCTTCTCTTTAGCAGTAATTCATAAAATCTTAAGGTGCATTTTTGAAATAGTGTGATATACTCAATATGTGGCAGTAATATGGTCATGCGCCGGTTTTCCATATCAGGCGTCACCTGGGACAGCCGCAAGAAATTGCAAAAAGAGAGGATCAATAAACCATGAAAACATCAAAACATAAGATAGTTACGGCAGGCAGACGTATGCTTGCATTGATGCTTACGGCGATTACCATTCTGGGGGTATCCGCCTGCGGGAAATCAGGAGATTCCGCTGACGGCACGAAACCGAAGGAGTGGGCTTATGTGCCGGAATTTCTCACCATAGAAGAGGACAATGTAAGCTATTATGATATGCAGCTGGTGGGGGAAAATCTTTACTATTTATCCTATGACTGGGATGAGAGTACACAGACCAGCAGCCAGAGCGTCTGTAAATACTCTCTGGCAGACAAGGCGTTAACAAAGACTCCCATCACCTGGGCCGAGGATGTGGGATACCAGAGTCTGAACAGGGGGACTTTTTTGGAAGATGGCAGTTTCTATGCCATTATGGATTCCTATACGGAAGATTACAGCCAGTCCTGGCAGCATCTCACAAAATTTGATGCCCAGGGACAGCAGATCTTCTCCCAGGATATTACAGACCTGCTCCAGGGTTCTTATGCGGACGGTCTTGTGGTGGATGGGGAAGGCAGGGTATATCTTTCCGGAGACGGCGTTGTGTGGCTGTTTGACGCGGAAGGCGTCAGCAAAGGTTCCGTGAAACTGGAGGGCACCAATGTGTGGATTGACTCCATGGGCAACGGCTCTGATGGCAAGGTATATTTGGGATACAGCAGTTACGACGGGAACAACAGTACATATACTTTGTGTGAAATTGACTTTGAAGGCGCCAGGCTGGGAAACAGTTATAAAGATTTTCCCCGCGGCAACAATGGCTTTTTCAGGGGTACGGAATATGACTTCCTGATACATGACGGTATGAAAGTCTACGCATACGATCTGGAAAAGCAAAAGAAGGAAGAACTGTTTGACTGGCTGGACAGCGATATCAACGGCAGCAATGTGCGCCGGTTCGGACAGCTGGAGGATGGCCGTATCGTGGCGATCGTTGAGGACTGGGAGACCAATGACAGCGGAATTGCCCTGCTGACCAAAAAGAAAGCGGAAGAGGTGCCCCAGAAGGAGATCATCACCGTGGGTACCATGAGCGGCGCGTACAATCTGCAGGCCAGGGCAGTGAAATTTAACAAGTCCAATTCCCAGTACCATATCAGTGTGAAGCAATATATGGATTTTGAAAATTATGGTGAGAATACCTGGTCGGATGCACTGAATAGTTTCAATAATGACCTTACGTCAAACAATTGTCCGGATATCATTGACCTGACCAGCATGAATATGTCCCAGCTGGCGGCAAAGGGAATACTGGAAGACCTGAATCCCTACCTGGAGAAGAGCAGTGTGCTGAACCGTTCCGACTTTTTGGAAAATATTCTGAACGTATATACAGTAAACGGTGCGCTGGTGAGCATTCCTACTTTTTTCAATATGCAGACAGTGATCGGAAGTACGGAGAAAGTGGGCACCGAGAGCGGCTGGACCCTGGATGAAATGATTGCATTTGCAAACCAGTATCCGGAGGCGGAAATTTTTAACCAGGTTTCCAAGTTAGAGATTCTGCGGGCCGTGCTGATGTTTAACCAGGATGCATTCATCAACTGGGAGACCGGGGAGTGTAATTTTGATTCGGATACATTTAAAAACATACTGGATTTTGTGAACCGTTTCCCGGATGAGGTGACATGGGAAGAGGGCATGGATTCGGAACCTACCAGGATCCAGAAAGGGGAAGTGCTGCTGTCCCAGGCTTATCTGTATGATTTCGACCAGATACAGATGTACAGTGAGATTTTTGGAGGTGATTATAACTGTATCGGATTCCCCACAGTGGATGGTACCGGCGGGCATGCGCTCAGCACCGGGGATGCCTATGCCATCAGCAGCAAAAGTTCCCGCAAGGATGGGGCATGGGCTTTTCTGGAAAGTATTCTGACAGAAGAGAGTGATGAAAGGTTTAGGAGTGGTTTTCCTACCCGGAAAGCAGCACTGGACGCCATGGCGGCAGAAGCTGTAGAGGTAGATTACGTTATGGATGAGAACGGCCAGGTCATGAAGGACGAAAACGGGGAACCCCTTGTGTCGGGTACGAGCAGTATAGGATACGAGGATGGCTGGGAGTATACTTATCACACTCCCACCCAGGAGGAAATAGATAAAACGCTGGCCCTGATGGAGCATGCAAAGCCGGTGGCCGTCAATGGCAATGACATGATCATGAGCATTATCAATGAGGAGGCGGAACCTTTCTTTAAGGGGCAGAAATCCGTGGATGATGTAGTGAAGGTAATTCAGAACCGTATCAATAATTATGTAAATGAAACCAAATAACCGGCCGGACGAGAGCCGGGATATCCGGAATGAGGATGGAAATGGGTAAAAAGCAAAGAGAAAGGCGCCGGAAAATTATATCAGCACAACCCGGAGAACCCGGAGGCTCAAAATAAGCTCGGGGCTGTATATCGCCCCCAGCTTTCTGGGTGTAATGCTGTTTTTCATACTTCCTTTTATGGTAGTCATATATTACTCCCTGGTGGATAATCCCATCAGCGGTAATTTTGTGTTTCTGGATAATTTTAACAGTATAGTGGAAAATATGTCATTCCGAACGGCTGTTCGAAATACATTTGTCTTTGCGGCAGTGGCAGTGCCCCTGGCAGTGGTTCTCTCCCTTCTGCTGGCCATTGTGCTGGAAGCAAAGCTGCCTTTCCGGAGTCAGTTCCGAACTTTTTTCTTAAGTCCCATGATGGTGCCGGTGGCATCCATTGTGCTGATCTGGCAGGTGCTGTTTCACTATAACGGTGCCATCAATGAGGTGCTGGCGAAGTTAGGCGGGGCGAAAATTGACTGGATGAAATCGGATTATGCCCTGATTGTGATCGTGATTCTGTTTCTCTGGAAAAATCTGGGTTACAACATGATTTTATTTATGGCTGCACTGGCAAGCATCCCCAAGGATATTCTGGAGGTGGCGACACTGGAGAGCGCTACGCCGCTGCAGACTTTTTTTCATATTAAAATCCGTTACCTGTCCTCCTCCCTGTTGTTTGTGACGATTATGTCCCTGATCAATTCCTTCAAGATATTCCGGGAAGTTTATCTGCTGACGGGGGATTATCCATATGATTCCATTTACACGCTCCAGCATTTTATGAATAATAAATTCCGCTCCCTGGATTACCAGACATTGTCGGCGGCAGCGATACTGATGTCAATGGTAATGATCGTGATTATCGGAATATTGTTTATCGCGGAGAATCATTTCGGAAAGGATGTGGAGGGATGAAAAATTGGAGAAAATCCAATTCGGAAAATGCAAAGATGCAGGGACAATGGGAGGACCTGGCTGCCCTGGACCGGCAGGCCGCAATGCGGAGGAAACGTGTGCAGACAGCCAAAATTGCGCTTGCCACTGTGGTGGCGGCATTTTTTGCAATACTTTTCCTGATGCCCATCGTACTGACAATAACCAATTCCTTTATGTCGGCATCCGAGATATCAGCCAATTACGGTACCGTGTTTGCCACGGATGCCAATGGAGGAAAGGTTTACATAGCGGAGCGGGTGAATCTGAAATTTATTCCCGATATGGTTTCCTTCAGCCAGTATGTTACAGTGTTGTTCAAAAGTCCCGAATATCTGCTGAAATTCTGGAATTCCGTGATTCTGGTGGGGCCCATTGTGGTATTCCAGCTGCTTGTGGCATCGCTGGCATCATACGGATTTGCCAGGTACAGGGGCAGAATCCGGGAAATTATATTTTTCATGTATATTATACTGATGCTGATGCCCTATCAGGTGACTTTGGTTCCCAACTACCTGGTCAGCGACTGGTTTAACCTTCTGGATACCAACTGGGCCATCTGGCTGCCGGGCGTCATGTCACCTTTTGCGGTGTTTCTGCTGACAAAGTTCATGCGCAGGATTCCGGAATCGGTGATGGAGGCAGCGCAGATAGACGGCGCGGGAGAGTGGCAGATTTACAGACGGATCTGTATGCCTCTCTGTAAGGGAGCCATTTGCTCCGCGGCCATTCTTGTGTTCATAGATTACTGGAATATGGTGGAGCAGCCATTGATTCTGCTGACAGATGCGGAGACGCATCCCCTGTCGGTTTTCCTGAGCAAAATCAATGCAGGGGAGATCGGGCTGGCGTTTGCGGTGGCTACCATATATATGGTTCCCAGTCTGCTGATATTTTTGTATGGGGAAGAATATCTGGTGGATGGAATTACATATCAGGGCGGAATCAAAGGCTGACAGGGAAGGAAGCCGGTACGGCGCGCTTCCGGAAGGGCGCAGGCAAAAAGCGAAAGAAATTAGCAAGTTAATATATTGAGGAGAGGTAGAGCGATGAACGAGAACGGAAAGAAAAAAAGGGAATGGGTAAAGACCGCGGCGATTGTGTTTTTGTCCGTGATGCTGGTACTTACCTTTTTCTCCAACACCATTATGAACTACTCCCTGCCGGAAGTGGCGACGCAGTATGTGCAGTCGGGTTCCATAACGGCCAAAATCAGGGGATCAGGTGTGGTGGAGAGCAGCGATCCTTATAATCTGGAAGTAAAGGAATCCAGAAAGGTTGCCGGCGTGGCGGTGAAAGTGGGCGATACCGTGGAGAAAGACGCGGTGCTCATGTATCTGGAGGATGAGGAGAGCGAGGAGCTGAAAGAAGCCAGGAAGCAGCTGGAGACCTATCAGAACGAATACCAGAAGGCCATTCTGTCCGCAGAGAGCAGTGCGGGCCTGGTGGATAGGGTGGAGAGCGGAAATACCACGTCTGCGGAGTCCAAGCTGACACAGATTGACAATTATAACAGGAAAATTGACCAGCTGGAAGATGTGATAAAAGGATATAGCAACAGGATTTCAGAGATTGACGCGGAACTGGGCAAACTCAGCAACGATACCACGGTGGATACCTTTGCGGAACAGGTGGCAGTGAACAATGCCCAGGCAGAACTGGAGAAGGCCACGAATGCGGTTCCGACGGCAGAGGCCAATCTGGCGGCGGCCCAGGCCACCCTGGAATCGGTAAACAGTGCGGTAAAAGCGGCCCAGGATATGGTGACAGCCTGTGAGACTGCGGTGGAGGAAGCCAGAAACGGTTATACGGCCAGGCTGAACCGAAAAACGGAACTGGAGACAAGGAAGAATAATAATGAGACACTGACACCGGACGAGGAAGTGGAGCTGGAGCGTTTGAGCGGAACCGGGGAGGACAGTGTGACGGCGGCTTCTGCCCTGCAGGCGGAGGCTGAGACAAATCTGAAAGCGGCCCAGGATGCACTGGCGGCGGCTGAGAATAGTATTGAGGCAGATCGTAAAGCGGCCCTGGATATACTGAATCAAAGGGACGCGGAATATCAAAAAGCCCTGAATGATAAAAGAATCTGCGAGGAAAACCTGGCAGAAGCCCAGCGTGTGCTGGCAAACAAGCAGGCAGAGACTCCGGATACCAGCTACAGGGATGCGCTGAACAATGAGAAGGCAGACTTAAGCGCTGCCCGGGATAAGGCAAACACGGAGAAAGAGGATGCCTCCAGTGCCCTGACGGAGCTTCTGGCCAGCTTCAGCAAGGAAGCGGATCTGGTGGGACTTCTGAAAAATATTAACGATCAGCAAAAGGTTGTGGACGAATTAACCGAAAAGGCCGTGGATGCCGTCATTAAGGCGCCCATTGCCGGCACTGTGACGGCGTTAAACGTGACGGCAGGAAAAGAGATAGACGTGTCCGCTCCTGTGGCGGTACTGCAGCCGGAAGGAAAGGGATATACCATGAGTTTTTCCGTGACCAATGAGCAGGCAAAGCGTCTGTCTGTGGGGGATGTGGCGGAACTGGTGAATGCCTGGAGATTTGATGATGTCAATGTGACCCTGGCCAGTATGAAGCCGGATCCCGCGGAACCCGGACAGAAGAAACTGCTGACCTTTGACATCAGCGGAAATGTGACAGCGGGACAGAATCTGAATGTATCGGTGGGACAGAAGAGCGCGAACTATGATTATATTGTGCCCAACAGTGCCATCCGTGAGGATAATAACGGCAAGTTTATCCTGATTGTGGAGTCCAAACCGGGCCCCCTGAGCACGCGCTATATTGCCAGCCGTGTGGATGTGGAGGTGCTGGCAAGTGACGACACCCAGTCTGCAATCAGCGGGGCGCTTTACGGATATGAATTTGTGATTACCACATCCACGAAACCTGTGGAGGCAGGCAAGCAGGTCAGACTGAACGAAAATAACGGCTAAGCCTGCTGGAAAAGAGGTAAGTGATGAAAAAAATAGTATTGGGTATCAGCGGAGGGATATCCTTTGTGATCTTCCTGATCCTGCTTATTACTACGAACTATTTGGGCCGCAGCCAGCTTTCCCAGACAGCTGCCTCCAGATGGAGCGATAAAGGGAATGCCTCCCAGGTGAGCTGTTTTTTCTCAGTCGGGGCGGGCGTTACACAGGACAGCATTATTGATTTTGAACATACGGTGGATTCTGCCCTGGTGGATGCTTCCGTGGTGCAGGAATCCGGGAATCCCGGCGCCAGGCTGTGGGCAGATGCCTACAGCGCGGATGGCCAGGTGACTCTGTCTTCGGGAAAGACCAGTCTGACTGCGGATGCCATCGGCATTGGGGGGGATTTCTTCCTGTTTCATCCGCTGAAGCTGCTCCATGGGGCCTATTTTTCGGGAAATGACCTGATGCAGGACTACTGTGTCATAGATGAGGATGCGGCATGGCAGCTCTTTGGATCCAATGATGTGGCGGGTATGACGGTGGAGATCGGCGGAGTTCCCCATATTGTGACCGGAGTGGTGGAGAGGCCGTCGGGTCATTTGGCGGAAGCGGCGGGACTGGATTCCACGCTGGTATATGTCTCCTATCAGACACTTTCGGAACTGGGCACCAGCCACGGTATCAATCACTATGAGATTGTGATGCCCAATCCGGTGACGGGTTTTGCCGAGAACTTTATCCGGGAAAGCCTGGGGGCAGACGAGAAAGAGACGGAGGTTCTGGAAAATACCACAAGATATTCTTTTCTGTCCCGGCTGCAGCTTCTGACTCTGTTTGGCGTGCGTTCCATGAACGGCAAGGCGATCATTTACCCTTATTGGGAAAATATTGCCAGGGGATATGAGGATATTCTCGCGCTGATGACTTTATTTGAGCTTTTGTTTCTGGCGTATGCCCTGATACTGGCGCTGGTGTTCTTCTGTATCTGGTGGAAACATAAGGGCTGGACATTGCGGGATGTAAGACTGATGCTCATGGACAAAGCGGAGCGCCGCGTGGAGAGGGCACGGGAAGAGAAGCAGGGGAAACGGAAAAATAAGAAGCAGAAAAAGGACCGGGAAGCGATTGGGAAAATAGATTTCGAGGATGGAATTTTGGAAGAAACGGAGTCTGGAAGGAATGGTGCGGGAGAACTGATTCCGGAGGAAGGAAGCCTGGAAGGGGCGGATCCGGAAGAAGGGCCCTGGAATCCGGACCAGGAGGAAGAATATCCGGAAGAGCCGGGAGAGATGATTCCGGAGGAAGGGCCCTGGAATCCGGACCAGGAGGAAGAATATCCGGAAGAACCGGGAGAGATGATTCCGGAGGAAGAGTCCTGGAATCCGGATCAGAAGGAAGAATATCCGGAAGAGCCGGGAGAGATGATTCCGGAGGAAGAGCCCTGGAATCCGGATCAGAAGGAAGAATATCCGGAAGAGCCGGGAGAGACGATTCCGGAGGAAGGAAGTCAGGAAGAGACAGATTCCCGGGAAACGGACGCGGGAGAAGAGACATCCGGCGAACCACGGAAGGAGAAGAAGCGTTTCTGGGGAAAGCGGGAGAAAACAGAACATGTGAAAAAGGAGCGTGTGAAAAAAGAACGGAAAAAGAAGGAGAAGAGGGAACGGGATCGAAAGAAGGAAGATGAGGGAGGAGAATTGTGAGAAAAAATTGGAGAAAGAGAATGATAGGCCTGGGGCTTGCCTGCACTATGCTGGCATTGAGTGCCTGCGGTAAGGGCGGGGATAAAAACGAAAATGCCGCACTGGCCAAAGAGCATGTCTATAAGTTCCAGAAATTTGAATTGCCGGATATGGAGGGAGAAGATTGTTATGTCATGAACTCTTTCGTAAAGGATGAAAGAGTTTATATGGTGATGCGTGTTTACCACTGGTCCGAAGAAGGCAGTAAGGAAGATATCCGGCTCATATCCATGAAGGAGGATGGAACCGATTTACAGCAGGTAAATCTGGAGCTGCCGGATTGGAAATCGCAGAGCGGCAACGTGAATCCTATGGCGCGGTCGGCCGTACCTGAGGGCGGCGCAGCAGCGGAGCCTGGAGACGAAGAGGGTGCGGAACCGGAAGAAGGCGGAGAAGGCACGGAACCGGAAGGCGAGAGCGGATCGGAGGAAGGCGGAGAAGGCACGGAACCGGAAGGTGAGAGCGGATCGGAGGAAGGCGGAGAAGGCACGGAACCGGAAGGCGGGAGCGGATCGGAAGAAGGAGAGGACACGGAGTCCGGGGAAGACGCAGCCGATTTGGACAGCGAAGTGGATATGCCGGCGACAGAGGTGTATGAGAATTCCAATTACGGAAATTTTGCGTGTGGGCAGGACGGAAAGTTATATGGCATAAGGAATTATTATTATGAAACGTATAGTCCGGAATATACTTCAGTCCAGAAAAATTATATCAGCTGCTGGAATATGGACGGCACTTTTGAGTGGGAAAAGGAGCTGGCAGGTGCGGACAGCTCGGAAGATGAATATCTTTATGTAAACGGGTTCACAGTGGCGGCAGATGGAACGCTGACCATAATGCTGTCAGGAAATTCCTATTATAAGATGACAGTGGATGGCCAGGGAAACGTATCTGACCGGAAGGAACTGCCGGATGAACTTTCCCAGATGCTCTCCAACGGGAACCTTATGGCCCGGGGGGACGGAACCTTTCTGATGATGTATTATGACGACAGCTGGACAAAGCAGTATGTGGCCACGTATGACCCGCAGACGGATGCCGTGGGCCAGTCCAGTGAAATTCCTTCTTCCATGGCATGGGGCGGATATAACACCATATCCGCGGGAACCAGCTCCGATTTAATTTATACCAATACCCGGGGGGTGTATACATATAAAATCGGGGATGCGGATGTGACAGAGAAGATGAATTTTGTCAACTCCGATGTAAATATTGCGGATTTCAGCTCCCTGGTTGAGCTGACAGATACTTCGTTTATTGGCATATTCCGGGAAACCTATGAGGATGGTATGGAGGCAGGTCTTTTCACCTATGTGGATCCCAAGGACATTCCTGACAAATCTGTTCTGGTGCTGGCGGCAAATTATATCGACGGGGATATCAAACAGAAGGTGGTGGAGTTTAACCGCAGCAATGAAAAATACCGTATCACGCTGAAGGAATATGACAGTTATAATACTTATGATGATTATCAGGCCGGATACACCCAGCTGAACAATGACATTACATCAGGCAACATGCCGGATATTCTGCTCACGGATGGCCTTCCCACAGAGAATTACGTGGCAAAGGGACTGCTGGCGGATATCGGAAAACTGATGGAAGAGGATGAGGAAATATCCCAGATAGAGTTTGTGCAGAGCGTTCTGGATGCATATTCGGTAGATGGAAAATTGTATTATGTGATACCGTATTTCAGGGCAAGTACCATGATCGGCAAGGAATCCATTGTGGGTGACAGGACTTCCTGGACCATGGAGGACATGAAGCAGCTGCAGGCAGAACTGCCGGAGGGAACCCGGATGTTAGGGGAAATGACACGGGAATCCTTCATGAGTACGGTGATGGATTATTGCGGTGCGGATTTCATTGATGTAGCCAGCGGAAAATGTAATTTTGACTCCCAGAGTTTTATCGATCTGATGGAATTTGCCAGGGAACTTCCCGAGACACTGGAAGAACCGGAGTACAGTGAAGATTACTGGAGGGATTATGAGACCCAGTACCGTGACAACAGAACCATTTTGGCATATCTGTATATCAGTGACCTGAGGAGTGTGAACTATTCCATAAACGGAAACTTCGGAGAAGAGGTTTCCTATATCGGATTCCCCACGGAAAGCGGGATGGGGGCCTATGTGGCTGCCGGCGAATCCTTTGCCATTTCGGCAAAATCCAGCTATACGGAAGGTGCGTGGGAATTTCTGCGGTATTATCTGACAGACGAGTACCAGTCGGAGCTGAGCTGGGGCCTGCCTATTCAGATGAAGTACTTTATGGAAGATGCCCAGGAAGCGACACAGAAGCCCTATTACCTGGATGAAAACGGCAATAAAGTGGAACATGACGATTATTACTATATTAATGGGGAGGATATCTTACTGGAGCCCATGACCCAGGCCCAGGTAGATAAGCTGGTCAATTATATTTTCTCCATAAACAACTGCTACTACAGCAATACGGATATCACCAACATTATTAACGAGGAAATGCCTTCGTATTTTTCCGGGCAGAAGAGCGCCCAGGAAGTGGCAAAGATCATACAGAGCAGGGCTCAGATTTATGTAAACGAGAGGCGCTGATGACAGCAGGGAGTGAAATCCCGAAGCTGAATGCTATGGAAACCGGAGAGGAGAACTTACATGTGGTCCTCTCCGGTTTCTTTGTATGCGCAGGGGAGCGAAAGCTGCACGCGCCCCGCGCGGCGAGTAGTGGAGAAGGGCGTTCCCCTACTCGATTACGCTCCGCGGGGATCGCACTGCGGCGCAGATTTTCTTACAGATTGTCAAACATGACGGTCTTTTCTTCCAGACCGGCCACCACTTCCTGGTTGGCTCCCATGTGCTGTGTGATATCTTCCATGTCGGCGGCAAGATTTTTGGTGCTGTCTGCCATGCCTGCAATTCCGGAGGCGCCTTCGCCCACCGCCCTTGTGATGGTGCCGATGGAATCCGCAATCCCGGCCATGGACTGGTTCAGGCGCTGGGTCCGCTCATGGAATTCGTCCATGATTCCGCGAATGTAGGCCGCATCCTCCTTATACTGGCTGCCGGACTGAACGAATGCCTGGAATTCCTGAAGCACGGAATGGCTCATATAATCAACCAGATTCCGGGCATTCTCGGAAAGATTGGATACGGCGGCAGTGACCACATTGTTCATATCCTGGATGCGGTTTGCAGTCTCCTGGGTGGAATTGGAGAGTTCCCTGACCTCTCTGGCAACCATGGCAAAGCCCTTTCCTGCAGGACCTGCGTTGGCGGCCTCCACGGAAGCGTTCAGGGAGATCAGCCTGGTCTGCTGGGCGATGGCAAGAATTTCACCGGTCAGGTTTTTGATCTGGTTTACACTCTTGCTTTTTTCGATGGCATCATTGAGGGAACGCATGATTTCTTCTGTCTTTACCCCGGTAATCTGGGCGCTGCTCAGGGCGGACTGCTGCATGGCGTCTGCGCGGGTATTCATCTGGACCGTGTAGGCAGAGATGGAGCTGCACTCCTGGGCCATGGTGCGGACATCCTGGCTTACAGTTCCTGCGCTGTCATTGATGGCGGATACATTGCCGGCAACTTCCCGGAACGTGGAGGAAAGCTGGCCTGCCAGGGCAGAGAGCCCGGCGGCGCTTTTTCTGGAAACTCTTGTCTTTTTTAACACTTCACCGGTCATGTGATTGATGCTCCCCGAACTTTCCTGAATGGTTTTCAGCATGCTTTTGAGAGGCAGGACAACATAGCTGGTAATCAGTTTTACGTCAGCAAATACCAGTATGATACAGACAATGGCCGCAACTATGCCTACCACCAGGGACAAAAGATACACAGCGGCCAGATGGGATCTTGCGTCCAGGGTCTGCTGACTGATGGAAGCGTTGAGGGCATCGATATCGGCATCCATGGCATCGGCGAAGGATGCCACATCGCCGTTGGCCAGGGCATAGGCATCCTGGGTCTTGTGGCTGGCGCTGGCACAGACCAGGCGCACCAGTGCGTGCCGGAAAGAATCATAGTTGGAAAGAAGGGATTCATACCGGGGACGGTCTTCGGGGCTCACATAGGCTTCATATTCCGCAAGCATGTCATCCAGAAGCGCCTCGTCTGCCTTGATCTGCCGGACCAGAACAATCATGGTATCGTAATCCGTTGCAACGATATGGCTCAGGGCCATTTTGTGAATATTCATGGCAGACTGGCAGATTTCGGCCAGCCGGCTTTTTCCTTCCATATAATTATCGGCGATATTGGAGGAGCTGGCATTTACATTGCGGATATTGACAATGGAAAGAATATTTGACAGCAGTGCCACTATGCCCAGGAAGGCAATGGGGATAATCAAACGATGCTTTAAACTGATATTTTTCATGGTAAGAGGACTCCTTTAAGTGGGATGTGGATAATGGTATCAGGGGCTGGGGGAGAGGTCAGGGAGCCGTGATTCCCTCAACCATGGTGTCCAGCAGTTCCTGGAGACTTGCCCCCGAGGGACTTCCCCCCAGAATTTCCGTGGTAAAGGCAGTTACCGGATCCCAGAAATTTCCCCCGATCCGCTGTACATACGAAAATTCCGACTGTTCCAGCAGCGCCGCAATGGCAGGGAAATTCTGAACCTGCTCTGAAGAAGCGGCGTTGATATTGGCCGGACCCTGGCCGCGCAGCTGAAAGCGGAGTTCCTGGTTTTCTTCATTTGTAATCCATTCAGCCAGTTTTACGGCCCATGCGCCCTGCCGGGAGTAAGCGTTCACGCCCACCAGCTTGTAGCCGGAAAAGGAGGCCATCTGAATCTGCTGTCCGGCGCAGGTGTAGGAGGGCAGTTTTGCCGCCCCGAAATTGCTGCCCCAGGCGTTTTCCAGCGCAACCGCATTCCAGACGCCGCTGACGCCTGCCGCAATCTGCCCGCTTAAGACCCCTTCCAGAAATCCGGCGTCATCGGTGCTGATAAAGCCCGGGTGTTCCGCCATATCTGCCATGGCCTTTGCCACATCTGTTCCCTTGATGGCATTCTCCGTACTGTTCCAGGTGCAGTAATTGGTGATTCCATCGTCATTCAGCCCCACGGTAAGGCCGGTATTGCCGAAAAAGGAATACACATACCATCCGGAAGACCATTCCATGGAAACCTTTTTGTTGTGGCCGGCGGCAATGTCCAGCATCCGGTCCCAGGATTTGATATCTTCCTCTGTGAAATACTGCTTGTTGTAATATAAAAAGTAGCCGTTGTCCGCGGTCAGGGGATAGGCATACAAGGTATCATTCACGGATGCGGCGGAAACCGCCTCCGGCAGACTGGCTTTCTGTACTGCCCCGGCATTTTCCACCGGGTCCAGTGCACCGGCGGCCACGAGGGTGTTCAGCTGGTCATCGGCGAACGCGAACACATCGGCGCCGTTTTCCAGATCCGCCATGAGGGCGTCGGTGCAGTGGCTTTCGCTCTGTGGCTGGTATGTAATCAAAAAGTCCGCTTCCTGGCGGTATTCCTCCTGAAACCCTTCAATGATCTGACGAAGCAGCTCTTCGTCCTCTTCGGCGCCCCAGACGGTGAGGCTGACTGTGCCGTCGGAAGCGGCAGCCGGTTCTTCAACGGAGGCTGCAGGTGTGTCATTTTGGCATGCTGACTGTGATATGGCCAGAAGGAAAACGGCCGGGAGCCATATTTTATAGGTACTTATTTTTCTTCTCATGATATTCTCCAATATGACTTTATTTTGTGGCAGAAAATTTCTGAGGCAGAAAACCTCTGCCTGTTCCCGGAGCCTTCGTCCGGCCGGAAAAGAGCTATAGGAAAGGGGGCCGTGTGAAAAGGATGACCAGGAACCGTTCTTATTTTAACATAAAATCCGGACAGATTCAATAAATACACTCCCGGGAAGAGGGGCTGGACGTAAAAAATTTCCGCTTTCCGCGGTCGGGAACTTTTGGAAAATATCCGCTGTTTGTATTGACAAGTCAGCCAGGCTTTTGTATGATGACAGCCGGGAGAAACTTTCGGGAAAATCCGGGCAGGGCTTTTCATGCCGGAGGTTTTTCCCGTGTATTCCAAGGAAAATTTTCAGATCAATGCATTTGCAAAGGAGCAGTATTATGGAAACAGACAACATATTATCCTCCGGTACATGGGAGGAGCTGGACAGAAGGCTGGTGCAGGTGGTTCCCAGTCAGAAACAGATCAGATATCAGGAGACGGAGTTTTACGCGTTTATCCATTTTACCGTCAATACGTATACGGACAGGGAGTGGGGAGAGGGCACCGAAGATCCGGCTATATTCATGCCGGACCGGTTTGATGCGGATCAGTGGGTGGAGGCCGTGAAGGCTGCGGGCATGAAGGGGCTCATTCTCACCTGCAAGCACCATGATGGTTTTTGTCTCTGGCCCAGCAGATATACGGAACATTCCGTGGCAAAAAGTCCTTTCCGGGGAGGAAAGGGGGATGTGGTAAGGGAAGTTTCCGACGCCTGCCGCAGAGGGGGAATCCGGTTCGGCATTTATTTGTCACCCTGGGACAGAAACCATGAAACCTATGGCCACGGAAATATCTATAATGATTATTTTGTGAATCAGCTCACGGAGCTTCTGACAAATTACGGCGAAATATTCTCCGTATGGTTTGACGGCGCCTGTGGGGAAGGGAAGAACGGGAAAAAACAGGAATATGACTGGGAGCGCTATTACGAAGTGATACGGAAGCTGCAGCCGGAAGCCTGTATTGCCGTGTGCGGACCGGATATCCGCTGGTGCGGAAACGAGGCGGGACATACCAGACCCGCGGAGTGGAGCGTGGTTCCGGCCAGGCTGCGCAATGTGGAAAAAATCGCGGAGGCGAGCCAGCAGGAGGATGACGAAAGCTTCCGGCAGAGAAAGCTGTCCTCCATGGATCTGGATCTTGGCAGCCGGAAAATTCTGGCAGGGGAAGAGGAATTTATATGGTATCCCGCGGAGGTGAACACCTCCATCCGCCCGGGCTGGTTTTATCATGAGAGCGAGGATGACAAGGTGCGGCCGCTGCAGGAACTGCTGGACATTTATGAGCATTCCGTGGGAGGAAACGCCACATTTCTGTTGAATATTCCACCCGCCAGGAACGGCAGGCTGCATGAGAATGACGTGAACCGTCTGCGGGAGCTGGGGGAGAGCCTGAAAAAGACCTTTTCCGTAAATCTTCTGGAAAAGGCGTCCCTGGAGGCGGACCATTGGGAGGAAGGCCATGAGATCGACAGTGTGAGGGAAGAGGGCTATGATGCCTTCTATAAGACGGAGGACGGAAGGAAGACTGCGGAAATTACGATCCGTTTTCCCCAACGGACCGGTGTGTCCTGCATGGTGATGAAAGAGAATATCCTCCTGAGCCAGCGGATAGAATCCTTCCGGATACAAGATGAAAAGGGCAGGACTTTGTATGAAGGGACTACCGTGGGATACAAAAAAATTGCAAGATTCCGGGAAAATACGGAGGTGGAAAGCCTGCATATTCATATTTCCGATGCCCGGGTATGTCCCACGCTGGCTTTTCTGGGAGTATACTGAGCCCCCGGCTTGTGTTATCTGCCGGGGTGGTGTATACTGTGACTGGGAAGTGGCGGCAGCCAGGAGACGAAAAACAGGATACAGGGAAATCCCATGGGTGAATGGGGGGATTCCTGTGCCTGCCCCGGAAAAGAAAAAATATAGGAGCGCCCATGAAAATCACAGAGATCCGTATCCAGAATTTTAAATCCATTCATGACATGTACATTCCGGACGTTGAAAATGCCCTGATTCTGGTGGGGCAGAACAATACCGGCAAGACCACCGTGCTGGACGCCATCCGGGCAGCGGGAGGAGAATACCGTCCCGGCCCGGAGGATTTCGGGGAAGCGGGGGCCAAGATCCGGATACAGGTTTCCCTGGATTTTACGGAAGAGGATCTGGAACTGCTCCGGCGCCGTGGGGTGGTCAGCCAGTATCGGAAAAAGGATGCCTGGATGCAGGATTTTTGCCGGAAACTTCCTTCTTTCGCGGATGGCGTGCTGAGCTTTACCATGACAGTGAACCGGGAGGGTAAGATCCGGTATCTGGATGGGGTCAGCAAGAACAATCCTTACATAAAAGAGGTATTTCCGAAAATATACCATGTGGATACGGAGCGCCGGCTGGAGCAGCTCCAGAGTGACATGCTGCTGTTGCAGGAGCATGAAATCCTGAAGCGGATGCGGTCGGGATGCTGTATGTTCAACCAGGCCAGGGAATGCAGCCACTGTTTTCACTGTATCGGGCTGATTGAGCAGAAAACCCCGGCCCTGCTGGATGCCATGGAGACTTCCAAACTGCTGGATTATAAGCTGTACCAGCTGAATCTGGACAGCTTTGCGCGCATGGTCAACGACTGTTTTCATAAAAACGGAGGCCGGGAGAGCATTCTCTATTCCATGAACCGGGATGTGGAGAAGATTCTGGAGGTTACTACGGAAATCCGGCACCCGGCCCAGAATGTGCCCCGTCCCATTTCCCGGATGGGAAAAGGCATGCGCACCATCTATCTGTTTTCCCTTCTGGAGGCTTATACACAGATTGAAGAAAATCTTTCCAGCATCATTATGATAGAAGATCCGGAAATCTTTCTGCATCCCAGCCTTCAGAAAGTGTGCGGAACCATTCTTCATCGCCTGGCGGCCAAAAACCAGGTCATATTCACCACCCATTCGCCCCATTTGCTGGCCAATTTCAACAGCCGGCAGATACGGCAGGTCATTATCCGGGAAGACGGTTCCAGCGATATCAGGAAGAAGACGGATATCAGCGCCATTCTGGACGACCTGGGCTACACCGCAGGAGATCTGATGAATGTGAACTTTGTGTTTATTGTGGAGGGCAGGCAGGATAAATCGCGCCTTCCCCTGCTTCTGGGCAAATATTACACGGAAACCGTGGACAGCCAGGGGAATCTGGCCCGGATTGCCATTATCACTACCAACAGCTGTACCAATATCAAGACCTATGCCAACTTAAAATACATGAACCAGATTTATCTGCGGGACCAGTTCCTCATGATCCGGGACAGCGATGGGAAGAATCCGGCAGAACTGGAGAGGCAGCTTTGCCTTTACTATGAAGAGCGCAATCAGGAGGACGTGGACAGGCTGCCCCAGGTCAGGCCGGAGAATGTGCTGATTCTCAAGTATTATTCTTTTGAAAATTATTTTCTGAATCCGCAGGTTATGGTCCGGCTGGGGATTGTGGAGTCGGAGGAGCAGTTTTATAGGATTCTTCTGGAGAAATGGAAGGAATATCTTCATCGTCTCAAAAGCGGACAGCATCTGACGGAGGTGCTTGGCTGCGGCCTGGAGACCACGGAGGATGTGAGGAACCACATGGAAGAAATCCGCATTTATCTGCGGGGACATAATCTGTTTGACATTTTCTACGGAAAATATAAGGAGAGGGAGACGGAAATCCTGGAAAGATATATTGACCTGGCGCCAAGGGAGGATTTTCAGGATATTTTTGCGGCTTTGGAGCGCTTTCCTTATTTTGAGGGCAGAAAGATGGCAGAGGACTGATCTTTTGAAAGCCCGGGAGCGGGTCAGGCTGTCGTACCCGCCGTGGGGCTGGTACGCCGCTTTATCGGCATAATTCCAGGTGCGAGGAATCGCACTTTGGTACGGGACTGCGCATAAAAAGGACGTGCCGGCTGTAGAAGCCTGGCACGCCTTCTTTTATGCGCAGGGGCAGATAAGGAACAACATGCGCCCCGCGCGGCGAGTAGTAGAGAAGGGCATTCCCCTACTGGATTGCGTAGTGGAGAAGAGTGTTTTTCTGCTCCATTCTTTTTTGTTATTCAGAGGCAAGGGTAAACTGGTTTACCAGCTGTTTCAGGCCGGCAGCCTCGGCGGAGAGCTGCTCGCTGGCGGCGGCACCCTCCTGTGCAGTGGAGCTGTTGCTCTGTACTACTACCGAAATCTGATTGATTCCCTCGGAAATCTGCCATATGGCATCTGACTGATCGTTGGAAACCGTAGCGATATCGTCAATGGAATTCACCACGGACTGGATACTGTTTACCACTTCCAGCAGAATTCCGGCGGTCTGGCTGGCGATACCGGTGCCTTCATGCACTGCCTCGGAGGAACGCTCGATCAGCGCAGAGGTATTTTTTGCGGCTTTTGCGGATTTTCCGGCCAGGGTTCGCACTTCCTCCGCCACCACGGAAAATCCCTTGCCGGCTTCGCCTGCCCGGGCGGCTTCCACGGCCGCGTTCAGGGCCAGAATATTGGTCTGGAACGCAATGTCATCTATTGTCTTAAGAATCTTTTCAATCTCATTGGAGCAGGTCCCGATTTTATGCATGGCATCCATAAGCTTTGTCATCTGCTGGTTGCAGAGGGAAACTTCCTCGCCTGCCCGGTGGGTCTGGTTGCGGACTTCCAGGGCACTGCCGGCTGTATTTTTGGCCTGGCCGGAAATTTCATTGACCTGGGCTGCCAGTTCCTGGACAGAGGCCGCCTGCTCCGTTGTCCCCTGGCTTAAAGTCTGGGCGCTGGAAGAGAGCTGGTCGCTGGCCGAGGAAACCTGGTCTGCGGAATGGTTCACCTGCTGGAGGACACTGCTCAGCTGCAGTTTCATATGGCGCATGGAGAGCAGAATATTCCGGAAACTGCCCACATAAGTCTCTTCATGCTTTGTGTGGACATTCAGGTTCTGGTTAGCCAGCTCGGTGAGCAGCTCGCTGATGTCATTGATAATGGTGCCAAGTCCTTCCACCAGTGAGGCGGTGGAACGGACAAGCATGCTGGTTTCGTCCCGTCCTTTTGCCACCGGAACCGGTGTCTCCAGATCACCTTCCACCAGAAGCTTCATCCGCTCCGCGCAGGCTTTCATGGGATTTCTGATGCTGTTTGCCAGAATCAGGGCCACCACGCTGGAAATCACAATGGAGAGGGCGATGACTGCCAGATTCACCGCAATGGCAGTGTATGTAGTGGAAAGGTAGTTTAACTGGGGCGCGGTGACGGCGATGCTCCAGCCGTCCGTATCCTTCACCGGCGCGTAGGCAACAAATTTATTTCCATCCGTGCTTTTATAACTGCCGAATCCGTTTTCTCCCCGGCGCATGGCTTCGTGAATGGCGGCGAGATCTGCCAGTGAGGGATCATCCTGGGCCTCGGATTCTATGTTCTGAACGGTTATGGTGTCAAGTGATATGTCGGCAATGGTATCGCCGTTTTTGTTGATCATGTAGGCCCGGCTGTTATCGCCAACCTGAATGGAGGTGACAATGTCGTTCAAAAAGGTTTCGGGAGGAACAAAGTATACCACTCCCGCAATGGAGGAGCCGTAAATCCCTTCGGAATAGATGGGGGCCGCCACCATAATGGACAGTTCCCCGGTAATCTTGCTGATCAGAGGTTCCGACACATAGACATTGCCGTCCATGGCCTGGCGTACATATTCGCGGTCGGAATAATCTTTTCCGTCAAAGATGCTGATGCCGTCCGCGCCGATAATATTTCCCCGCTGGAAATTGTGCATGGAACAGCGCTCCGCGATAATGGAACTTTTCTCTTCCGCCGATACGGACTGGTCGGATAGCTGGGGAATGCAGCCGGTATCCATGGCAACATTTTTGTATGCGGTCAGTTCCTGCTCCACCCGTTCCGCTGCCAGAACGGCGGTTTCGCTCATCATATGGTTTACCGTGGTGATGGTGGAGTTGTAATTGGGTATGATACCCGAGAGTCCTACTGCCGTCAGCGCTGCCAGGACGGTGAGTATAAGACATAAGGTGATTTTGGTACGAATGCTTTTCATTTTATCCTGCCCCCCGTGAGTGTCAAGAATTGGTCAGCCTGGAATGCATTTCCTGCATATCCTGATGCTTAACCATATATTTGTTCATATTATACAAGAGATGATTTCCATTTGTCAACAGTCTCCGGATGTGAAAACCTACGTATCAGATATTATATTGGTCTGCATCCCGCATCCGGCAGCTCCTCCGGATGCATCCTTTTCAGGCAGCTTACCGGTTCCTGGCCGCCGGGATCCCCGATGCTCCCAATTCATTTTCAGAATTGAATTCCTCACTTGTTTTCCGCATGGCGGTGATGTAAAATAGAAAGGAAAGAATGGAAATGCGAAGCCGGCCATTTCTGCCATATGTGATTAAGATAAGGTCACGGACAGGGGATGTAATGGCGCGCCGGTTGGGATTGGGGAGGAAGATTGAAAATTGAAAATTTTCAATCCCAAGTTTGTGTCTGCGTGGCATCCACAAACTTGACGTGCGCAAAAGGCTGCGCAGAAATGGGGTTAAAAATGTTAAGAGCGGAAAAAATCAGAATGGAATATCTGGAGCATCCCATGGGACTGGACAGGCTGCCCTGGTTTGGCTGGGTGCTGGTCAGCGACAGGAAGAATGTGGTACAGAAGGCCTATCGGCTGCAGATTTCGGAAGATCCCGGATTTGGGAAGGTGATTTACGACAGCGGTTTTGTGGAGAGCGGAGAGTCTTTGCATGTGGAGGTTCCCGTGAAGGGCGGAATCACCGGTGACGCAAAAGAAGGCTGCGCCGGCGCCGGAGCGGCAGGGGAAACTGTCCCGGGGAAGGAAGGCGGCAAAGAGGCGGCCGCATTCCCGGCAGAGAAACTTTGCTCCTGCAGGGAGTATTTTGTCAGGGTGCGTGTCAGCGACGGTGTGGAGGAGAGCCCCTACAGTGAAAGGGCTTCTTTTGTGACGGGAATTTTGCACACAAATGAATGGAAGGCAGATTTTATCACCGGGGAGGAGGAAGCGGACAGCGAAACGTCGGGCAGCACCTGCCTGAGAAAGCATATTTTCCTGGGGGATGAGGTGGAATCGGCCCTGGTGTGCACTACGGCGCTTGGTTTATACCGCTTTTTCGTCAATGGGGAGAAAGCCGGGGAGGACGAAATGACGCCGGGCTGGACTTCCTACCACAAGCATCTGTGCTATCAGACATATGATGTGACGAAACTTCTGAAAAAGGGAGAAAATGTGCTGGAGGCCATGCTGGGAGCCGGCTGGTATAAGGGAAAAATGGGTTTTCTGCTGCTGCGGAATAATTACGGAACCAGGACCGCCTTTCTGATGCAGATGAGGGTGCGGTACAGGGACGGACATGAGGAGGCCTTTATAACGGACGAAAGCTGGCTGGGAAGACCGGGGCCGGTGACTTTTTCGGAGATTTATGACGGAGAATATTATGATGCCAGGCTGGAGACGGCGGCCGGGGAAGCCTGGAAGCCTGTGAGCCGGATTACTTTTTCAAAAGAGGTGCTGACTGCCCAGGCAGGCAGCCGGGTGCGGAAAATGGAGCGGCTCCGGGCCAGGGAAGTCCTGGTGACGCCGGAGGGGGACAGAGTGATTGACTTTGGGCAGAACCTGACGGGCTGGGTGAACTTTGGCGTGCAGGCAGACCGGGGCAGTGAAATTGTCCTGAAATGTTTTGAGACGCTGGATGCGGGGGGAAATGTGTACACGGCAAATCTGCGTTCCGCAAAGCAGGAGATCCATTACATCTGCAAAGGAGGGGAGAGGGAGGAATATCATCCCCGCTTTACCTTCATGGGCTTTCGGTATGTGCAGGTGCTGAAATGGCCGGGGGAGGTAAGGAAGGAGGATTTCTCCGCTTTTGCGCTGTATTCCCAAATGGAGCGGACAGGGACGTTTCACTGCTCCCACCCGCTGGTAAACCGGCTGCAGGAGAATATTCTCTGGGGGCTGAAGGGTAATTTCCTGGATATTCCCACGGACTGTCCCCAGAGGGACGAGAGGGTGGGCTGGACAGGGGACGCCCAGATTTTCTGCAGGACGGCCTGCTATCTCATGAACACATACCAGTTTTTCCGGAAGTGGCTGAAGGATGTGGCCGCAGACCAGACGCCGGAAGGGGGCGTGCCCCATGTGGTGCCTGACATAATCAGCGGAAAGGAAGAAAACGACTGGCTTTTGTCCCAGGGAACCCATTCCGCCGCGGCCTGGGCGGATGTGGCGGTGATCAATCCCTGGACCATGTACCTGACATACGGCGACAAAACCATACTGGAAGAACAGTATGAAAGCATGAAAAAGTGGATCGGCTTTATGGAAGAACACGCCGTCGACTACATATGGAACTACCGTCTTCAGTTCGGGGACTGGGTTGCCCTGGACGCGGAAGAGGGAAGCTATTTCGGCGCCACGCCCAACGACCTGACCTGTACGGCGTATTTTGCGTATTCTACGGGACTCTTTGCCAAAATTGCCTCCATTCTGGACAGAGGGGAGGATGCGGCCCGGTATGGGGCGCTGTACGGGAAAATAGTGGACAAATTCCGGAGAACCTTTTTCAGGGAAGACGGCAGCATGACGGCGCAGACCCAGACGGCCCATATTGTGGCACTGTATTTTGACCTGGTGCCGGACAAATTCCGTGCACAGACCGCGGAGCGGCTGGTGGAACTGCTGCGGAAGGAAGACGGGCATCTGGTGACCGGATTTGTGGGGACACCTTATTTCTGCCACGCGCTGAGCAGGAACGGTTATGTGGAGGAGGCCTATGAACTGCTTCTGAAGGAGGATTTCCCCTCCTGGCTGTATCAGGTGAAAATGGGAGCCACCACGGTGTGGGAGCACTGGGACGGCATGAAGCCGGATGGCACCATGTGGAGCCCGGACATGAATTCCTTCAACCACTATGCTTACGGGGCGGTGGGCGACTGGCTGTACCGGGTGGTCCTGGGGATGGAGACAGACGAAGCGGATCCGGGATATCATCATTCCATCATCAGCCCCCGGACCGGGAATGCCTTTGGGTTTGCGGAAGGAGCCTTTGAGAGCGGATACGGCACTCTGAAAGTGCGCTGGGAAAAGACACAGGACGGGCAGGAGAGAAAGCTCTGTGTCAGGATTCCCCACAATACCACCGCGGAGATCAGGCTGGAAGAGGGCGCATGCCAGGTCAGGGCAGAGGGGCTTTGTTTTGTCCCGGAGGCCGGAACCCTTACGGCACGGTGCGGTTCCGGGGAATGGGAGATCATTTACCGGAAATAGGGAGCGGAAAAGTTGACTGGAATGCCCGCGGAAGCGGGAGCGGAGTGTAAAAATGATATTGGAAATAAACGGATTTCAGGCGGAAATAGAATTTTTTTACGGAAAAAATGAAATATGGATTCCGGTGCCAAAGGAGTGCTGTACGGAGACAGGATGTGATTACCGGACGGAGGACGCCAGGTACAGGGTGACTTTCCACAGGGAGACAGCTCCGGGAGAGTGGGAATACCGGATGGAATTCCAGGCATCCTATGACACCAGAATGAAACTGCAGATTTCCCTGCCGGGGCAGGAAGACTGTTTTCACGTGATTCCCTGCAATATTTACGGGGATAATCACGCGGGGGAAGTGCGCATCGGGGAATTTCCCCTGCTGACGGAGGCGCATCCGGAGGCGGCGTTCTGTTCCCCCTACTGGGAATTCCGGGCAGACCGGGCAGCCATGCCTCTTTCTGCCCTTTGCTGCAGGAAGGGGACGGTGGCGGTATCCATAGAACCCTACTCGGAGGAAGAGGGAAGGGAAGAAGGCGGGACGGTGAGGAACGGGGTGTTTGCGGCTCTGCCGGACAGCTTCGGGGTGACTCTTGGGTATACCAACGATCCGGTGACTTTCCTGAACCGTTCCGTGCCTGCGGCCGCCACAGGGAGCCGGGGAAGGATGGCCCGGGCGGCCGGGAGAATATACGCGGTGCCGGGAGAGGGGAGAGGTGGCATTCACAAAATCGTGCGCCGAGAATATGAGAGGGTGCATGTGAGGCCCTTGTACGAAAAAAGCTTCCGGCAGGCTGCGGAAGCCATGCTGGAGGCTTTCTGCTGTCTGAATTTTGACCCGGGGACGGGGGAGTACACCAACCGGAAATGCAGGCCCTTCGGGGACCGGAAGCTCCAGCCCTGGAGAAACGTGACGGAGATCGGCTGGACGGGAGGGGCCATTCTGGCGTATCCTCTTGTGATGAGCAGATACCTTCTGGGAGAGGATGCGGCAAAACAGCTGTCCCGGGCCATGACCGGAGAGGATATGCTGGACAGGATCGTGGCCGGATACCGGGAAGAGTCGGGATTTTTCAATGATCTGTATGCCCCTGCAGGGAAAGATGCCGGCGACCGGCTCAACGGCTGGTGGACATATTATGGGCTGTGCAGGGACTGTCACTGTGCCTATACCCAGGGCAGCGCGGTATATTATATTCTGAAAACCATTTTATTTTTAAAGGAAAGAGGAGTTTCTTATAAAGAGAGCTGGCTGGAAGGATGCCGGAAAGTGCTGGACACGGCGGTGAGCCTTCAGAGAGAGGACGGGGCTTTCGGTTATACCTATTCCGCTGCCGGGAAAAAGGTGCTGGACTGGGAGGGATTTGCCGGATGCTGGTTTGTGCCGGGACTTGTGTGGATGACAAAACTCACCGGGGACATGTCTTATGCGGAGTCGGCTCGGAAAGCACATGATTATTATCGGGATTTCGTTTACAACCTGGACTGCTACGGCGCGCCCATGGATACCTGGAAGGCGGTGGACCAGGAGGGGAATTTAAGCTTTCTTCACGGCAGCAGGCTTCTGTATGAGTATACGGGGGAGGCGCGTTTTCTGGAAGACATGAAGCGCAGCGCCTGCTATGAATTCCTGTGGAGGTACGGATATCCCACCCGCCCGGAACATCCTCCGGTCAGGGATGGCTGGAATGCCTGCGGCGGTTCCGTCACATCCGTGTCCAATCCCCATATTCATCCCATGGGAGTGCTGGCAGATGAGGATCTGCTGTTTCTGGCAGAGGTGACGGGAGATTCCTATTACAGGGAGAGGGCGCTGGATTCCGTGGCCTGGATGATGCAGACCCTGGAACTATATCCGGACAGAACCGGCTATGGCCGGTACGGGATTCTGTCCGAGAGATGGTGTCCGTCGGATGGGCTGGTGACGGAGAGATATGACAATGGGGAGCCTTACGGATCCTGGTTCAGCTATAATCTCTGGGCGGCGGCCAATGTGTTTGAAGCGGTGCTTTATCAGATGGAGAACAATTCCTAGGATATGTTTGTTCCCGGTCCGGCGGGGGACAAACGGACGCCGGGATTATACGGTTTTTCGCCTGACCAAAGTGGTGGAAACCTCCAGTTTCAGGGGAATGCCTCCCCTGGATTCGATCAGTTGGGAGAGACGGCAGACGGCCATCTCTCCCATATATTCTTTGGGCACATTGATGGTGGTGAGGGCCGGTTCCGTATAGGCAGACACGGGCATATTGTCAAAGCCCACCAGGGCCACGTCTTTGGGGATCCGGAAGCCTTTTTCTTTCAGAGCTTTCATGGCGCCGCAGGCGATGTGGTCATTGTCTGCAAAGTAACATCGCGCGGGCTTCTCGCCGGTTTCCAGAATGGCTTTCATGTCCGCGTAGGCGCCCTCCGGGGAGGGAGACAGGTAGTGGACCCTGGAGTTGGAAGTGGACATGCCGTTCCTGCGGACAGCCCGGTAGAAACCATCCGCCCGCTCCGTAAAATTGTTGATGGGATAAGAGGAGCGCAGGTATCCGGGCTGCTCCTTGCAGTGGGAGATCAGATGGCAGGTGGCAAGATAGGCTCCCTGGGCATTGTTGATCAGCACGTAATCCGCCTCTGTGGTCTCAAAATAGGTGTCCAGAATCACCAGGGGGAGTTTCAGGTTCAGAAAAGGAAGCAAATCATTCTCAAGCATTTCCGTGCCAAGAAGCAGTATTCCCTTACAGTCAAAATGAATCAGTTCCCGGAGCTGTCGCTCCGGATTTTCGCCTTCATCCAGATAAAATACATTCAGATAGTAGCGGTATTTTTTGCACCCTGAGTCAATTCCCTGGGATAACTGGGAGAAAAAAGGGGTGTCTGCCACCACTGCGCCGTGCTTGCGGTAGATAATGAAATATACCGTTCCATGGGGCGGCTGGGGCTGGGGGGCCTTTTCCGCAATGCGGCTGAAGTCATATCCCTCCCGGCGGGCGGTCTCTATAATTTTTTTGCGTGTGGCAGTGCTGACCCCGGGCTTGCCGTTTAAGGCCATGGATACGGCGGCCTCGGACAGGTGCAGCATACGCGCCAGATCCTTTGCTGTCATGTGGCGGGTCTCCTATTCCAGTACCGCAGCAGCCCTTCGGCGCACCGATAAGAGCTTCTTTTGCGTCCGCAGGGAAGCGTCCGAAAAAGAAGCTGTGCGCCTCCGGTGCCGCTGCTGATAATGATTCCAGTACCGGTGCTGCTGATTGTTTATAAATTATATAGAATTAAGTAAATTAAGTCAAGAAAATCCTGAAAAATACTTAATATCAGATTGATATTAAGTTGTCTTAAGTGAATAATAAAGTTACCATTTGATTTTACGGCGGGATAGTCCGGCCAGGCTGCAGGGATGTGCTTTCAGGCGGGGCCCGGCCGTCCGGGAAGGAAGCGGCTGTGCAGAGTACAGGGGAAACGTCTCTTCAGGCACATGGGGCCGGAGCGCCCGGACAAAAACAATAAAAAAGTTTCGCAAACGGAACGGATCACAGGAGGACTGGGTATGGCGAAGATTGTACTGGGGTATGCACCTACAAGGAGGAGTATTTTTTCTGCACCGGATGCGGTGAAGTACGCGGATCTCACAAGGGAGAAGCTTAGAAGCATGGGAGTGGAATTTGTGGATATCAATGATATCTCGGAGGATGGGCTGCTCCATGACGAGGAGGACAGAATCCGCATTGCGGCCAGGTTTTGTGAGCAAAAGGTGGATGGACTGTTTCTCCCGCACGGGAATTTCGGCACGGAGTATGAGGTGGCAAGGCTGGCGAAGGAACTGAATGTTCCGGTGCTGCTCTGGGGACCCAGGGATGAGAGGCCGGATGAGAACGGCGTGCGCCTGAGGGACAGCCAGTGCGGGCTGTTTGCAACCGGTAAGGTGCTGAGAAGATTCCGCGTGCCTTTTACCTATCTTTGCAACTGCAGGCTGGAAGATGCGGAATTTGAAGCAGGCATCCGCAACTTTCTGGCGGTTTGTAATGTGGTAAAAGCATTCCGCAGAACCAGGATTTTGCAGATCGGTCCCCGTCCGTTTGATTTCTGGTCCACCATGTGCAATGAGGGAGAACTTTTGGAGAAGTTTAACATTCAGCTGTCACCCATCCCCATGCCGGAACTGAAGGCAGAGATGGAAAAGGCCAGGACAGAGGGCACCAGGGTGGCAGAGACAGTGGCCTACTGCAGGGAACATTTCCACATTGCCATAAAGGAGGAAGAACTGGAGACAGTGGCGGCCCTGAAGGTGGCAATGAGAAATCTGGCAGACCGCTACGGCTGTAACGCAGTGGCGATTCAGTGCTGGAATGCCCTCCAGGGGGAGATCGGCATCATGCCCTGCGCCGCCAACAGTCTGCTGAACGAGGAAGGGCTGCCGGTGGTATGCGAGACGGATATTCACGGCGCCATAACCGCCGTCCTGGCGGAGGCTGCCGGCATGGATGAGGCCAGAACCTTTTTTGCCGACTGGACGGTGCGCCATCCTGACAATGAGAACGGGGAATTACTCCAGCACTGCGGCCCCTGGCCCCTTTCCTGCGCGTCCTGCAAACCCACCATCGGCTATCCCCTGGCATTTTCCCATCCGGGGGCAGTGGAGGCAGAGGCAAAAAAAGGAGAGATGACTCTCTGCCGTTTTGATGGGGATAATGGGGAATATTCCATGCTGATGGGCAATGCGGCCGGTGTGGAAGGGCCTTACACCAAGGGAACCTATGTCTGGGTGGAGGTAAAAAACTGGAAGCGCCTGGAGGCAAAGATTGTGGAGGGACCTTACATTCATCACTGTGTGGGAATCCACAAGGATGTGGTGCCCGTGCTGTATGAGGCATGCAAATACATAGGCGTGAAGCCCGATCTGTATGATGACAATGAAGCGGAAATAAAGGGAAGGGTCAGCGGCTATTCCTGTGAATCAAACACCCCAAGGAAAGGATTTTAATATGGACGAATTGACAAAAAAAGCCCGCCGGCTGCGCAGGGATGTGATAGAGGAAGTCTATCTCTCCTCTGCAGGCCATGTGGGCGGGGATTTAAGTGTAATGGATATTCTGACAGTACTGTATTTCGGGGTGATGAACGTGTCCCCGGACAACTGGACTTCCCCGGACAGGGACCGTTTTTTCCTCAGCAAGGGACATTGTGCGGACGCACTGTACATGGTGCTGGGGGAGAAGGGTTTTTTTGACAAACAGGAGGCCATCCGGACTTTCAGTGCCTACGGCTCCCGGTTTATCGGTCATCCGAATACGGATGTGCCGGGAATCGAGATGAATTCCGGTTCCCTGGGACATGGTCTGGCCCTGGGGGTGGGGACGGCCCTGGCAGCAAAAATGGACGGCAGAAATTACCGCACTTATGTGGTGCTGGGAGACGGGGAGATGGCGGAAGGTTCCAATTATGAGGCCATGATGGCGGCATCCCACTATCATCTGGACAATCTCTGCGCCACGGTGGATTTAAACCGCCTTCAGATCAGCGGAACCACAAAGGAAGTCATGTGCAGTGATGACATGGGGGAAAAGTTCAGGTCTTTCGGCTGGCATGTGATTTCTGTGGAGGACGGAAATGACTGCGGGCAGCTCCTTGCGGCATACAGGGAAGCGGCCTCCGTGAAAGGCCGTCCCACCGTGCTGCTGGCCCACACCGTGAAAGGCAGGGGGGTTTCCTTTATGGAGGGCAACAAGAGCTGGCATCACGGCGTGATGACGGAGGAACAGTATCGGACCGCAGTGCGGGAACTGGAGGAGGTGGCAGACCATGAATAAGATAACCAACCGTCAGGTGATTTGTGATACTTTGATGGAAGCGGCAGAACAGGACAGGGATATTGTGGTGGTATGCTCCGATTCCAGAGGTTCTGCGTCCCTGTCCGCTTTTGCGGAAAAGTATCCCGGGCAGTTTGTGGAGATGGGAATTGCGGAGCAGAACCTGGTGACAGTTTCCGCTGGACTTGCTTCCTGCGGGAAAAAGGTATTTGCGGCTTCCCCGGCCTGTTTTCTTTCCACCAGAAGCTACGAGCAGGCAAAGGTGGATGTGGCGTATTCCAAATCCAATGTGACTTTGGTGGGCATCAGCGGGGGCGTCAGTTACGGCGCCCTGGGCATGACGCACCATTCCTGTCAGGATATTGCGGCTTTTGCGGCCCTGCCGGATATGAGGGTATATCTGCCCAGTGACCGCTTCCAGACAGAAAAACTGATGAAAGAACTGCTGAAGGATCATCTGCCGGCCTATGTGAGGGTGAGCCGTTCGGCTACGGAGGATGTGTACAGCCGGGAGATGGATTTTACCCTGAACCGGGCAAATGTGCTGCTGGAAGGGGCGGATATCCTGCTGGTGGCCTGCGGGGAGATGGTGCCGGGGGCATATGAGGCGGCAAAAACGCTGCGGGAGGAAGGGTATGACGTGGGACTTCTGGATATGTACTGTGTGAAGCCCCTGGATGAAAAGACGCTTCTGAAAGCCGCGGAGACGGTGAAACTGGTGGTGACGGTGGAAGAGCATTCTCCTTTCGGGGGACTGGGGAGCATCACAGCCCAGACGCTGTCCGCCCACAGTCCCAGGAGACTGCTCTCCCTGGCGCTTCCGGACGGACACATGATCGGCGGCACAAACAAGGAGATTTTTGCCCATTACGGACTGGACGCGGAGGGAATCGCGAAATCTGTCCGGGAAGCATACTGTGAAAAATAAATTTTTCACAGGCAAATTTGTGCTTAGGCCCAAATTCGCGCACTGAACAGGAATGGAGGATTACCATGAAAAAACCGGCCCCGCGTAAAGGCGCCGGCGAAACCAGAAGGCAGAGGGTTTGTTATGAAATATATCATCGGAATCGACCAGAGTACCCAGGGAACCAAGGCAGTACTGTTTGACGGGGAAGGAAACATCGTACACCGGGCCGATGTGCCCCACAGGCAGATGATCAACGAACTGGGCTGGGTCTCCCATGACCCGGAAGAAATATACCGGAACGTAATCCGGGCAGTGAAGATGGCGGTGGAAGGGGCAGGCATTTCCCGGGAAAGCCTGGCCGCCATAGGGATCAGCAACCAGAGAGAGACTACGGTTCTTTGGGACAAGGATGGCAGGCCCCTGAATCCTGCCATCGTCTGGCAGTGCAACCGGGCCGAGAAAATAGTGGAGAGACGAAAGGAATGCGGACAGCTGGTCTTTGAAAAATCCGGGATTCCGCTGTCGGCCTATTTTCCCGGGGCGAAAATGGCCTGGCTTATGGAGCAGGTGGTTCCGGGGCTGCCCAGAGATACAAAACTGCATTTCGGCACGGTGGACAGCTGGCTCTTGTACAGATTAACGAAAAACCGTATATACAGGACGGATTTTTCCAATGCATCCCGCACCCAGCTTTTCAATCTGCGCACGCTGACCTGGGATCCGGAGCTTTGCAGGATTTTCGGTGTCCCCATGGAGGCCCTGCCCGGGGTCTGTGACAGTGACAGCTGTTTCGGAACCACGGACTTCGAGGGCTTCCTGGATAAAGAGATTCCGATTCTGTCCATGCTGGGAGATTCCCATGCGGCGCTGTTCGGGCAGGGATGTCATGAAAGCGGCATGGTAAAGGCCACTTACGGGACAGGCTCTTCGGTGATGATGAATATCGGGAAAGCTTTCGTGCAGAGCAGGAACGGCCTGGCCACGTCCCTGGCCTGGGGGCTGGGCGGCAGAGTGACCTACGTGCTGGAGGGAAACATTAACTATACGGGAGCGGTGATCACCTGGCTGAAAGAGGATCTGGGACTGATTGCTTCCCCGGGAGAGACAGAGGCGCTGGCCCGGCAGGCAAATCCCGTGGACACAAGCGTGCTGGTGCCTGCTTTTACCGGTCTGTCCGCCCCTTATTGGAAAGGGGAGGCAAAGGCCCTGCTGTGCGGTATGAGCCGCACCACGGGACGGGCGGAGATTGTCAGGGCCGCTTTGGACAGCATCGCTTTTCAGGTGGCGGATGTGCTGAATGCCATGGGACAGGACAGCGGCTGTGCCCTGCAGGAGCTCCGGACGGATGGGGGACCCACCGGAAATGCCTATCTGATGCAGACCCAGAGCGATCTGGCGCAGGTAAATGTAAGCGCCGCGGGACAGGAAGAACTGTCGGCCATAGGAGCGGCTTACCTGGCGGGACTTTCCGCAGGGATTTATCGCAGGGAAGAACTGTTTTCCCGGATGGAGTACAAAAAATATCAGCCCCGAATGGAGGAAGCGGGCAGGCAGGAACGATATGCCGCCTGGAAAAAAGCTGTGGAAATGGTTTACAGCTCTGCCTTCCTGTAACTGTGGCATTGTCTTTCTATCAGCTCCCAGTCCAGTTCCCCGCCGATGCCGGGGGTCTGCGGCACATGAATGATTCCCTTCTCGTCGATGGGAAGCAGGCCCTTCATGGGGAACCGGAAATCTTCCTCAGGGACGAAATACTCAAAATATTCGCAGTTGCGGACCGCGCAGGACACATGGAGATTTACCAGATCCATAAAGTTCATGGTAGTGGTATGAATCTCACAGTTGATTCCGAAGGCCTCCGCCATATGGCAGATTTTCAGGGTGCCGGTGATGCCGTCTTTCCAGGACACATCGGCGCGGACAATATCGGCTGCCTTCTGGGCGATGACCTGGGCCACACCCCAGTGGGCGCCCCTTGTGGTCTCGGTGGCGGCGATGGGAATATCCAGGGCCTCGCAGAGACGGGTGTATTTATATAATTCAAAGTCACGGAAAGGTTCCTCGAACCATTTATAGTTGAGACGTTCCAGGTCACGGCCCACGGCAATGGCCTGGTCCAGGGTGTATTCCGCCACCGGGTCGCTCATGAGAATCATGTCGTCTCCCAGCGCCTCCCGGAGGGCATGGTGAATTTCCATGTCCAGCGTGTAGGGGCCGGGGGGATGGGCTTTGTAGATTTTAATGCCTTTGCTCTTGTAGGCCAGCGCCTCCTGAATATAGTCGTCAGCGGTGTCGTAGAAAAGGCTGCTGGCGTAGACCGGCAGTTCCTCACGGTAAGCGCCGATATATTTGTAGAGGGGCAGACCTGCCTCTTTGGCACAGATATCCCACAGTGCAACATCCACGGGACCGGGCAGATACACAGGGAAAAAGGTCAGGTGCCGGTCAATGTTCCAGAGATCATGCCATATCTTTTCACGATCATGGGGATCCCTGCCCAGGACCACCGGGGCAATGTTGTCGTGGAGATAGCTTTCGGTGACATTGCCGCTTCTGGCTGCCAGGGCAGTGGCCAGCCCTTCGATTCCGGTGTCGGTGGTGAGCCTGATGACGATCACGTCCCAGTCCATGGCGCCGCTACCCCTGCGTTTCTCGTCAAAAAGGCATTTGTCACGCTTTACCCACCAGGTTTCAAATTTCTCGATTTTCATATTGGGTTCTCCTTTCAAAGACGCCCCTGTGCAATGGGGGCATAATGGTATTGTATCTGATATATTTCCATATTTCCGGCCGGTACCAGCGGGGATGTCAGTCGGCTTCCGGAGATGCGCCGTTCCCGTATTTCAGTGCTTTCAGGGAAATGATATGGCTTCTGCTGATATGACGGACGCAGGCTTCCTCGATGGCTTTGTCATCTTCCTCCAGGAGGGCGCGGATGATATCATGGTGTTCCAGGTAATAATTTTCTTTCTGCGCCATGCCGCGGATGGCATTGTAAATGCCTACACGGTACTGGGTGAACATGACCTTTCCGTAAAAATCCATAAGCATGGGATTGCCCGTGGCATTGATGAGCGCCTGATGGAATTTTACGTCCAGATCAAAATATTTTTCGTCATCCCGGATATCCAGATGCTCAAACAGGGAGTCATAATCCAGCAGGGTACCCTTGTCAAACCGCTGCTTATATTTGACGGCCGAAATGGGTTCCAGGAGTCTGCGGATCTGGTACATCTCATTAATCTGAAATTCGGTGATGGCACAGGCAAAGGTTCCTTTCCTGGGACGGATTTCAATCAGTCCTTCTTCCTTCAGGGCCAGAAGCGCTTCCCGGACCGGAGTCCTGCCGATGCCGGTCTCTTCCATGATTTTCAGTTCATTGACGGCTTCCCCGGGCATATACTGACACATTTTCAGCTTGTGCCGGATATGCTGGTAAGCTTTTTCCTTTAAAGTGGGAGTTTTCAATACGTTTCCTTTCCGCAGCGGGACATGTCTCCGTGCAGTGTCTCGCTGTCTGGCATGGCCGGTGTATAGAAGTTAGTGCTATGATATCATAGGGAGAACAAAAAATCAATCTGTAATATATCACAGAAATGAAAAACTGGTAACAGTTAAAAATGCCGGAAAGAAAGGCTAAAATGATGGTTGAAAACAGGACACCCATGTGATATGATTCTATGTGATATATGACAGAAATAAAAATAAAATTATCTGAATTTTCTGAAAATAAAGCCAAATCAGTGAGAGGCGGGCTATGTCAGACCTTTGGTCTGTCATCAAAGTGCCCTGCCATACCAGTACTGATTGATGCGAAGGAGGTATAAGATTGAAAATTGAAAATTTTCAATCCCAAGTTTGTGTCTGCGCGGCATCCACAAACTTGACATGCGCAAAAGGACGCGCAGAAATGGAGGAAAAAATGCAGGAGACAGAGTTGTTTGCGTTGATGAAAGAAAAGCTGTACACGCCGGTGGTGGGGGATATTCTGGATGCGAAGGGATATATGCACCAGTTCCTGCCCCAGAAAATCCGGCCTATACGGGATGACATGAAACTGGCGGGAAAGGCCATGACAGTGCTGATGATCGATGTGTTCGGTGTGCAGGAGAAGCCTTTTGGGAGACTCTGCGAATGTCTGGACCAGATCCGGCCCAACGAGATTTACATAGCAGCAGGCGGCACAGGGCGCTGCGCTTACTGGGGAGAACTGCTGACTGCCACGGCCAGGACAAGAGGAGGGAACGGTGCGGTGGTGGATGGATGGCACAGGGATACGCCTCAGGTGCTGGAGCAGAACTGGCCCGTATTTTCCTGGGGCTGTTATGCCCAGGATTCCAGTGTCCGGACCCAGGTGGTGGATTTCCGCTGTACCATTGAGATTGGGCAGGTGACCATTCACGACGGGGATTATATTTTCGGGGATGTGGACGGCGTGCTGGTCATTCCGAAGGAAGTGGCGGCGGAAGTGGTGGAAGAAGCGCTGGAAAAAGCCTCCAAAGAAAAGGGACTACGGAAGGCTGTGGAGGCAGGGATGCCGGTGACGGAGGCATTTGAAAAATTCGGCGTTCTGTGACGAAAAAAGGGCCGGAAATACAAAGTGCCGGAACCGGGAATTTTCCGGTCGGCAGCCCTGACAGGAGCGGGAAGAGGAAGTTTAAAATGGAGAATCAGAAAGCAAGGGCATTTCAGATTGATGCCCGGGACAATGTGGCCACGGCCCTGACCACCATACCCAGGGGGACGTATCTGCTTTTCGGCGGAGGCGGGGAATCCCGGGAGACGGCGGAAGAGGAAATCCCCAGGGGACATAAAGTGGCCGTAAGGCCGGTGGGGAAAGGGGAGCCGGTGACAAAATACGGCGTTCCCATCGGGGAGGCCACGGCGGACATCAGACCCGGCCAGTGGGTTCATCTTCACTGCATGAAGAGCTGTTATGATGAGCGCAGCTCCGGTCTGGATATTCACACGGGGGCAGCGGGGGATATTTCTTATCAGACAGAATAGCGGGGAAGGCCATGGATTTGGAGAATTCCGGGGAAACCCGGCAAAAAGACACCGGCATAAGGCCGGAACGGAAAGGTGAATGAAACATGTCAGAGTGGAAAAACCTGACCTGGAAGGGGTATCTGCGGGAAGACGGCAGACTGGGAATCCGGAATAAGGTCCTGGTGGTCTATACCGTGGAATGTGCCTCCCATGTGGCCCGGGAGATTGTGCGGACCGTGAATCTGCCGGACGTGGAAGTGATCGGGTTCGGCGGCTGTACGGACAATGAATATGCCATCCGTCTGCTGCTGAGTCTGGTGACACATCCCAATGTGGGGGCGGTACTGGCAGTGGGGCTGGGATGCGAATATGTGCGTGCAGACCGTCTGGCAGCTGCGGCTGCGGGAAAAGGGAAAGCAGCGGAGTTTATGTTTATCCAGGAAACGGGAGGCACCACGCCCAGCATCCGCAGGGGCGTGGAAATCGTGCTTGAAATGACAAAACAGCTGAAGGACACGCCCATGGCGCCCATGGGATTTGCGGATCTGGTGGTGGGGGCGGAATGCGGCGGAAGCGACTTTACCAGCGGCCTGGCGGGCAATGTGGCCGTGGGAAAATTTTACGATATGCTGGGGGAGCTGGGGGGAACATCCATTTTTGAGGAAATCGTGGAGGCCGTGGGGCTGAAAAAAATGCTGCTGGAAAGGGCGGCGGACGAAAAGGCCGGAAAGGAACTGGCATACACTTACGACAAAGCCCTGGCATACTGCAGGAGCGTGCGGCAGTATTCCGTAAGTCCCGGGAATTTTGCCGGGGGACTGAGCACCATAGAGGAAAAGAGTATGGGGGCGCTGGCCAAGAGCGGTTCCAGGCCTATCAGGGGCGTGCTGAAGGTGGCGATGACGCCGCCGGGAAAGGGACTGTGGCTTCTGGACAGTACACCGGATCCCTATTTTATGCAGTTCGGCATTACCAATCCCAACGATAATGAAGGCCTCATGGACCTGATCAGCTGCGGCTGCCATTTGACCATACTGGTCACCGGCAGGGGGAATGTGACGGGCAGCGCGGTGGCGCCGGTGGTGAAGGTCACGGGGAACCATGAGACTTATGTGAAAATGGAAGAAGATATGGACTTTGACGCCGGACTTGTGCTGGAGGGCCGCGCCACCATGGAAGAGACGGCGCAGGAGCTGGGAAGGTATATCGGCCGGGTCTGCGGGGGCAAAAGGACCAAAGGGGAAGCGCTGGGACACAAGGAATTCTGCATTCCCTATAAATACCAGGAAAAGAGATGCCGGGGATAGGGGCAGGATTGTCCGGCAAAACAGCAGGAAATGCGGTTTTGGGATGTTGAGGGGAAGAAAAACTGTATCAAAAAAGAAGGAGAGAAAACAGATGACGGATATTTTTTCATTGGAAGGAAGAAGGGCAGTCATTACAGGAGGCGCCACAGGACTGGGACTGGCCATGACGGACTGCATTGTACAGTCGGGGGGAAGCGTGACGGTGGTGAGCTCGTCCCCTGCCGAGAAATACAGGGAGACGCTTGCCGGGTATGGAGACAGGGTATCCTATGAGCAGTTTGACATTACCTGCACGGACAGGACGGAAGAGTTTGTGGCGGAATTGACAGAGAAATACGGCAGGATTGACATTCTGGTAAACAATGCGGGAAACCACTGCAAAAAACCGGTGGAGGACATGAGCGTGGATGACTATACCAATGTGCTGAATGTGCATCTGGTGGGGGCATACGCCTTGACCAGGGCGATTCTGCCCCACATGCGCGCCAACAAAAAGGGCAGCATTCTGTTTATGACCAGCATGACGGGTTACATCGGAATGCCCTATGTGTGCGGATATGCCACGGCCAAATCAGGGATTCTGGGCCTGATCCGATCATTGACCAGCGAAGTCAGCGGAGACGGTATCCGCGTGAACGGCATTGCACCGGGCTGGATTGACACGCCCATGTTCCGCAGGGCCACGGACGGGGATGACGCCCGCAAAAACAAGATTCTGGGGAGAACGCCCATGAACAAATTCGGGGAGCCGTCGGATGTGGGCTGGGCCTGTGTGTATCTGTGCAGCGATGCCGCAAAGTTTGTCACAGGAACCGTGCTCACGGTGGACGGCGGCGCGGTGACGGGATTCTGACCGGGTCTGTCCCCTTGGGATAAGGGGCACACCAAAGACGCGGCGCGACAGACGCAAGGCGGGTTCCGGACATGGCGCAGGGGCAGTTTCGGGGTCTTCCGGCCAGTCCGCCGGGACAGAAAAACGTCATATGCGGCGCAGGAAAGGGAAAAGATTGAAAATTGAATATTTTCAATCCCAAGTTTGTGTCTGCGCGGCATCCACAAACTTGACATGCGCAAAAGGCCGCGCAGAAATGGGGAAAAACATGTTTCGTGAAAATTTATTATTGACCAATGCCACAGGAAAGCGGCTTTATGAGCAGTATGCGTCAGAACTGCCCATTATCGATTACCACTGTCATCTGCTTCCCCGGGAGATTTATGAAAATAAGGAATTTGAGGATATCGGGGAAATGTGGCTGGCCCATGACCATTATAAATGGCGCGCCATGCGGTGTTTCGGGATTCCGGAAAAATATATTACGGGGGATGCCTCCTATTATGAAAAGTATCTGAAATTTGCGGAAATTTTTCCGGAACTGATTGGAAATCCCATCTATATCTGGTGTGCGCTGGAATTAAAACGTTATTTCGATATAGAGGAGCCGCTGAACCGGGAAAACGCGGAAAGCATTTACAGACAGACCAAAGAACTGATCCGGGAGCGCCACATGACGCCCCGGTACTGTATGAAAGTGAGCCGTGTGGAGTTTGTGTGCACCACGGAGGATCCGTCGGACACTCTGATATATCATAAGAAGATGCGGGAGGAAGGAACCGAAGGCATCCGGATTGCGTCGGCTTTCCGGCCGGATAAGGCATTCTATGCGGAAAAGCCCGGATTTGCGGAGTACATGGGAATCCTGTCCGGGGCGGCAGGTATGCCGGTGAGGAGTTTCCGGGAGATGATGGATGCCCTGGAGCGCAGGCTGGTTTTCTTCCGGGATATGGGAAGCATGATCAGCGACAACGGAATCGAGGATTTTGCATGGCATGATTACAGTCAGGAAGAGACAGAGCATATTTTCCGCAAAGCCATGGCGGGAGAGCGGCTGGATGCCCGCGAGCGGGATTGCTACCGCAGCGCATTTCTGATGGAAGCGGGCAGAATGTATCACAGAAATGGCTTTGTGATGCAGCTTCACATCGGAACCTATCAGGGGGCGAACAAGAGCCGGGAGTCGGGAATCGGCGTGGCCTGCGGCTTTGACTGTACAGACGATTCCACCGGGATCAAAAGCGTGGGAGAGCTTTTGAGCAGGCTGACCGCGGAAGACGCGCTGCCAAAGACCATACTTTATCCCCTGAACGCGGCACAGATGGAGACTTTTGCCGTGCTGGCGGCAGGTTTTTGTGAAGGGCCGGTGCGGGGCAGGGTACAGCTGGGGGCACCCTGGTGGTTCAATGACCAGGCCCATGGCATCAGACGGCAGTTTGAGGCGGCGGCAAATCTTTATCCGGTGGCTCTTTCGGTGGGAATGCTGACAGATTCCAGGAGTTTCCTAAGCTATCCCCGCCATGAACTCTATCGCCGGGTGCTCTGCAGCTATTTGGGGGAACTGGTGGAAAGGGGAGAGTATTTTTCCGGGGAAGAGGATTTGGCGAGAGTAATCAGGAATGTGTGCCATGACAATGCAGAGGAATATTTCGGCCTCTGCTTGTATTAAGTAAACTTTCTGAAATTATTATAATTTTTCTGTCTGTTTCTTTCATGTTAGAATATAAACATAAAGGACAGGCGGATACCATAAGGGATACCCCGTATGGGCCCGGGCGGCGGACATGTGCAGCCGGGCGTCTGCGGGGTATTTTACCGTAAATGACAGATACCCTCCGTGTGTCCTCTTTCCATGGAGGGTAAATTTGCCGTTTCCGGCTTGCGGGGACAGGATTTTGGTATGTTGCGGAAAGGCAGGGAATTATGGGACAGAAGGATATTTTTCAGGACATAGCGGACAACCGGATTCAGGTGACGGAGGCACACAGTGAAATACCTCCGGTGAAAAAAAATGACAGAGTTTTTGCAGAGAGCCGGATACCGTTTCCTTACGGGCAGGTGTCTTTCAGGCAGGACATTCCTTTTGAAGAGCGCAGGAAGGCTTTCCGGAGGGAGCTGGAGGCCCTGCGGGAGAGATACCGTCCTTTTATGGCAGACTGCCTTCCGGGACAGGACACGGGGACGGAGGTCAGGGAACTGAAGCATTTCACATTCCGCTATCTGGAAAAGGGAGAGGTTTTCACGCAGAGAGACCGGACGGATGCTGTCTGGGAAGAGGTGACGCTTCCCGATTACAGGGGTCCCGCCGGGGAGAACGGAAAGTGGAAGGGATATTACAGGATCTTTTTTTCCTGCCGGGAAAGAAAGGCGCAGGAAAGGACAGTGCTGCAGTTCCAGAGTGTGGATTATATTGCAAGGGTGTATGTGAACGGCTCTTTTGTGGGAAGCCACGAAGGATTGTTCGCCCCCTTTTCTTTTGATGTTTCCGACTATGTACAGGCCGGAGAAGACAACGAGCTGGTGGTGGAGTGCCAGAATGACATTCCCATGATGGGAGTGGGAGATTTACTGGACGGTGACAAGCTCTACGCTGCCACGGGCCCGGGCTGGGATGATCCGCAGATGGGATGGCATCACTGCCCCGCGGGAGCCGGCATCACAGGGAAGGTAACGCTGGAGTACAGACCCTGCCTGTATCTGGAAGACGTCTTTGTCTGTCCGGACATTGACGCCCATGTGGCCCAGGTGAGGGTGGGTGTCAGAAATTACACGGATACCCTGCAGCGGGATTACCGGCTGCGCCTGCGGATTCTGCCCAGGAACTTTGCCGGGGAGGCCATTGCGGATTATGTGCATCCGGTGCCGTACATAGGCGTGGGGCAGAACGAATATAGATTTGTCGTGGATATCAGGGACTACAGACTCTGGGAGCCGGAGACGCCCTGGCTCTACGGCGCGCTGCTGGAGCTTGAGCCGGCGCAAAATCACGGGGAGGATTCCGGCGCCGTATGTGTCAGCCGCCTGACGGAGACAGTGGGAATCCGCAAATTTGTCAGCGATGAAAACAGTACGCCCAGGGGAAAATTTTTCCTGAACAACCATCCTGTGGTCCTGCGGGGGGCCAACGAGATGGGACATCTCCAGCAGTGTGTGATGAACGGAGACCGGGATACCCTGGTTGACGATATTTTGATAGCAAAATTATGTAATATGAACTATTACCGCGTGACCCAGAGGCCGGTGCAGCGGGAGATTTATGATTATTTTGACATGCTGGGCATGATGCACCAGTGTGACCTTCCTCTTTTCAGTTTTATGCGCAGGCCCCAGTTTGCGGAAGGGGTCCGGCAGTGCGTGGAGCTGGAGCATCTGATCCGCAATCATCCTTCTTCGGTGATGGTGACGCTGATCAATGAGCCCATGACCATAAGAAAGACGGAGGACCCCAGGTCCAAGGGATCTGTCAGAAGCGTCACCAAGGGACACAGACATCTGATGCGGGATGAGCTGGAGGCCTTTTTCGTGGCTGCCAGGCAGGCAATTTACACGGAAAATCCGGGGCGTGTGGTGAAGAATGTGGAGGGAGATTATGAGCCGCCCACCGTGGAAGGCATGCCGGATTTCCACTGTTACACTATGTGGTATTCCCATCACGCCATGCCCATAGGCAAACTGATGGCCGGGTATCTGCCTGCCATCAAGGAAGGCTGGATGGCGGGCTGCGGGGAGTACGGCGCGGAGGGCCTGGACAATCTTCATGTGATGACTTCCAGGTATCCCGCGGAGTGGCTGGCCACAGACGCGGAGGGCCACTGGTATCCGGACAAGATCGTGCGGGCCCAGACACATTCCCTGCAGGGAGACTGGTATCAGGAACAGAATACCATGGAAGACTGGATCAGGGAGAGCCAGCGCTACCAGGCCAGGGCCACGACGCTGATGACGGATGCCTTCCGCAGACGGGCCGACATTATCAGCCATACGGCCATTCATCTGCTGATTGACGCCTGGCCGTCAGGATGGATGAAGACTCTGGTGGACTGCGAGCGGGAGCCGAAGAGGGCCTATTTTGCCTACCGTGACAGTCTGGTTCCGGTGAGGATGAATTTCTACTGTCCCAGAACCTATGTCTATGCAGGGGAAAAAGTTCCTGTGGAAGTATGGCTTTTAAACGACAGCAGCCTTGACAGGCAGCTGCAGGTGCAGGCCGCCTTTGCCGGGGAGAATTTCCTGCTTGCAGGCGGGGTGGATGCCGCATCCTCCGCATTCCTGGGCACCCTGGAACTGACCATGCCAAAGGAGGGCCATGTGACCCGGATCACTTTGGAAGGCTGTGTCAGGGATGTGACGGAAGCCGTACAGACTGCCGGAACCCCGGAAGCGGCCGCCGCGGAACCTGTGGCAGCCCTGCCGGAGGATATCCTGTCGGAGACGGCTCTTTCCTCCTTTGAGGAAGGCAGTCTCTACGGAGAAAAAATGGAATTTACCGTATATCCCGCAGAGGGCCGCATTGCCCCGGAAGCGCTGGAACACAAATCCGTGACGGAGGAACGCTCCGGAAGGGTGATTCTGCCCCTGCTCACCGCGGATAACAAAACGGAACTGGAAAATGCCATAGAAAAAATAACGGCAGAGGGCAAAACGGCGGTACTATGCTGGGGAACGGATAAAAACATCCGGATTTCCGTACAGGGAGAGTCCCTGGGCCTGAAAAAGTGCCAGCAGGTATTTTTTGCGGCATCAGGGGAGGAATACCAAAAATATTCCCTGAACATGCTCTACAATGCCCGGGAGGGATACATAGACATACTGGGCGGCTGGTTCGTGGATACGGCCCTTGCCGGGACGTGCAAAGCCTACACTTATGCCAGGGGAGGATTTGACGACAGCCGCGGCGCCAAGAAGAAGCTTCCTTTTGTGCTGGAAATTCCGGTGAACAAAGGGAAATTGGTGGCGGTGAGCCTGGAGACGGCAGGCCGTCTGGGTGTAAACGCCAACCTGGACGCGCTGCTGCGGGGAATCTGAAACCGGTCCCGGAAACGGCGCCGGGACAGCACACATCCAAAATGAGCAGGGATTCATTTTGCGATAATGAAACAGAGGGAAGAAATGATGACATGGCAGGATATTGAGAGAGAACTGGAACAGAGAAAACTGCCTGGTCTGCTCACCTTGGCAGATGGCAGAAGGGTGGAAGACCGGGAGGACATGCTCCGGCGCAGACAGGAGATAAAAGAAATTCTCTGCAGGGAATTTGCGGGTTACAGCCCTGCTTTTCCCGTGACCACAGAAGGAACGGTCTGTAACAGGGACGAAAACGCGTACGGCGGAAAGGCTGTACGGGAAAAAATCATACTTTCCTTCCGGACACCGTTTAACGGATTTTCGTTTGCATTTGAGCTGTTCGTGCCCAGGGCAGGGACAGCTCAGTCTGGAAAGGTACCGGTGTTTGTTTACCTTGGCTTTACCCAGACGCCCGCAGACGGCCCGGGGGAAGAGATTATCGACAATGGGTTTGCGCTGGCACATATCAGCTATCAGGAAGTGGCCCCGGACAAAAACGACGGTTTTGCCAACGGGCTGGGAACTTTCTGCAGCAGAAATCCTTACGACAGCTGGGGAAAGCTGGGCATGTGGGCTTACGGCGCCGGGAGGGTGGCAGATTATCTGTGCACCCGGCCGGACGTGGACAGCGGCCGTATGGCGGTGATGGGCCATTCCCGGCTGGGAAAGGCGGCGCTGTGGTGCGGGGCCCTGGACGAGCGATTTTCACTGACGGTGTCCAATAACTCCGGGGGAGGCGGTGCCGCGCTGTTTCGGGGCAAGACGGGGGAGCGTGTGGCGAACCTGGCGAAAGAAGGCTCCGCACACTGGTTTTGCGGCAATTTCGTCAATTATGCCAACCGGGAGGAGGAACTGCCCTTTGACCAGCATTTCCTCCTGGCACTGACGGCGCCCAGACATCTCTATGTGGCAAGCGCTTCCCTGGACGAATGGGCAGACCCACGGTCAGAATTTCTGGCATGCGCCGCCGCTTCCGGGGCCTTTGAACTCTGGGGTGTGCCGGGACTGATTCTGGAGGAGCAGGCCGGGACAACCATGCCGGAACATCCCCTGCACCAGGGACACATCGGATATCATATGCGCCAGGGCACACACCACCTGGGCCGGGAAGACTGGAAGCACATTTTTGAATACCGGAGACTGCACGGGGTATAGCAGCTACAGACCGGAAGCACCCTCCTGCCGGGCGGGCCCCTTTTTTACCGGGCCCCTGCACCCAAAAATTATCCAGGGGGAGAATTTGCGCCCCCTGCGCCAGAGAAAATACCCAGGTGGAACATCCAATGTGGCATGCTGTGAAAAGGGTATATCCGGAGGAACATCCCATTCCGGTACCTGGCAGCACGCCCCGGGGAATTTTTTCACGGACGTATCCCCTGTCGACCGTGAAAAAAGTTCCCGGGAGAGGGCTGCATTGGGGAACCCGGAGCCCCTGCCCTGCGGCCCCCTGAAGCCAGATGCAGGTCCCCCCACTCTGAAACCAGGGTGCCCCTGCCCTGCAAACCCTGAAACCAAAGGTGGAAAACCCACCCACGCAAAACGAAAAGAATGGAGGATTCTAAATGGGAATCAAAGTAAACCTGCTCACGGATGAAGCAGCAGGAAAACGAGTCGAACTGGGCCTGGCCCGGATAGAAAAAAGCCTGAAAGACAGAGGCTTTGCGGTATGCCGGACGAAAGAAGACACTGAGACGGCAGAATGCAGCATTTATATTGGCGTCCGCGGAAAAAGCGAAAGAATTCAGCGCCTGGAAGACCAGGGCCTGCTCCTGTACCACACAAAAGCCCCCTCCGGGGAAGGCTTTTACCTGACCTACCTTCCGGGAGAACGGCTGGCAGTGGCAGTGGGCGGCACGGATACAGGCGCCTTGTACGGCGCCCTGGAACTGGCAGAGCGGATTGCGAAGGAGAAATCAAACCGGGTGGTGCCCGGGGACCTGGCCTTCGGGGACGAACCGGTATTCCGCCTGAGAGGCCCCGCCGTGGGACTCCAGCTGACCAAAGTGGAGCCGCCCCGGCTGACCTATGAATATCCCATTACCCCGGCCAGATTCCCCTGGTTTTACGACAAGGCGCTGTGGGAACAGTTCCTGGACCAGATGCTCCAGGAACGCTGCAATGTGTTCTATATCTGGACCGGCCAGCCCTTCTCCTCTCTGGTGAAACTTGCGGATTATCCGGAAGCGCTGGAGGTCACGGAAGAAGAGTACGAGAAAAACCGGGAAATGTTCGGATGGCTTACGGAGGAATGCGACCGCAGGGGCATCTGGCTGGTACTAAAATTTTACAGCATCCACATTCCCCTTCCCCTGGCGGAAAAACACCATGTGGAACTGCTCCAGAGCAACATCACGGAACTGAACGCGGATTATACTTATAAGTCCATTGTGGAATTTATCAAATCCTTCCCCCATATCGGGCTGATGGTCTGCCTGGGTGAGGCCCTGCGGGGAACCCAGAACAAGACGGACTGGTTCCTGAAAACCATTCTTCCCGCGGTGAAGGAGGGAGTGCGCCAGGCCGGACTCACGGAAGAACCGCCTCTGATTTTGAGAGGACATGACTGCGATCCCAATGCCATCATGGAACAGGCGGTGCACGAATACGGCAATCTCTACACCATGTGGAAATATAACGGCGAGAGCCTGACCACCTATCTGCCTTCCGGAAAATGGCAGGATACCCATGTGCGGCTTTCCTCCCACGGACAGACCCACATCATGAACGTGCATGTGGTGGCCAATCTGGAGCCCTTCCGCTATGGGGCGCCCGGCTTTATCCAGAAATGTATGCAGGCGGGGCAGAACCGTCTGGGAGGAAACGGACTTCATCTGTATCCTTTGTTTTTCTGGGACTGGCCCTACTCCGCGGACAAGGCAAATCCAAGGCTTCTGCAGATGGAGAGGGACTGGATGTGGTACGCGGCATGGTTCCGTTACGCCTGGAATCCGGACAGAGACCCGGAGACGGAAAAACTATACTGGCAGAACCGCCTGGCAGGGCATTTCGGATGCGATGCCGGCGTGGCGGAAGACATCTTAAAGGCCCTGGAAGCCGCCGGACAGTGCGGTCCCCGCATTCTGCGCCGGGTGGGCATCACCGAGGGCAACAGGCAGACCATGAGCCTGGGGATGACCATGAGCCAGTTTACCAATGTAAAAAGGTACCGTCCCAATTATGAGCTGTGGCGTTCCGCGTCCACGCCGGGAGAGCAGCCGGATGATTATGTGAAAAAAGAGCTGGCGGGAGAACCCCATTACGGAGAGACCCCTTACGACATGATGCGGGAAGTGGAGATGCTGGCGGGGGAAGCCCTGGAAGCCATACGGCGGGCCGAAGGAAAAGTGCCGGCTGACAGACAGGCGGAACTGGACGGCTACGTGACGGACATGGAAGCCATCTGGTATATGACCATGAGTTACGTAAAAAAACTGGAGGCGGCCCACAAAATCCTGCAGTACAAATATACCATGGATGAGCGTCTCAGGGGTGACCTGACGCTTCTGGAAGAGGCGCTGACACCCTGGGAAGAAAGCCTTGGTTTTTACAGAAAACTGGCGGAACTGACCAGGGACACCTATCTGTATGCCAACAGCATGCAGACTCCCCAGCGCAAGATTCCCTTCCCCAACGGGGAAAAATTCGGCCACTGGACACAGTGCCTGCCGGAATATGAGAAGGAACTGGAAAACTTCAGGAAACATCTGGCAGAAATGAAGGCCGGAAAATATCCCTGTGATGTGCAGGGAGAGGAAGAGGAAGTGCCGCCCCTGCAGAAGGCGCCGTTCCGGCTGCTGGAGGGGAGCTGCGAGACCTACACCGTGAAAAAGGGAGAGAAGATTTTTACGGATATGGCGTCGCCCATCACCAATGTGGCTTCGGAGCTGAAAGAGCTTACGGGAATCCGGTTCGGGCTGGGGGAAGCCATCGGCGAAGGCGCGACGGTGCGGGTGGAATTTCTCCAGGACTCCCAGCTGCTTTTGGCCTACATGAATGCCAGGGGCGTGGAATGGCTTCAGGTGCCGGACCTGGAAACCAATACCCATGCAGACGACCGGGGAGGACTGAACGCGGTGTTCCTGAACGCCATGCAGGCAGAAGGATGTCCGGACATGAATATTCATGTCTTCCAGTATGAGAAAGGAATCCATGAAATCTACATGGGTACCGGCGGCTACACCATAGTGGGTGTGGTTCCCGCAGGGATACAGATCAGACCCAGGAACGCCGGACTGTCCGGGGAGACCCTGGATAAACTGGACTGGCTGTACGAGTAAGGCGGCGCGGACAAAAGCTTACTCCTTTTTCAGCTTCAGTTCCCGGCGGTAAGCGTTGGGTGAGGCATTAAAATGTTTTTTAAACTGTCGGTTAAAATAAGTCTGGCTGGAGAATCCCGTCATGTCGGCGATATCCTTCAGCCGGATATTTCCGTTTTCCATCAGCCTGGCGGCATACTTGAGACGTTCTTCGTTGAGATAATCGTTAAAATAGTAGCTTGTCTGCTGATGGAAGATGGAGCCCAGATAAGAGGGATGCATGTTCAGCCGGGCAGCCAGAGTCTTTAAGGAGACATCCTTGTTGGAGAAATTATGGACTTCCTCCATGATCAGCTTCACATACTGCTGCGCCGCGCCCTGGGGAAGTTCCTGGGACGACAGAAGTTCCCGGACGGAGCCGAAAAGTGTGCGGATGCTGGCAAGAATCCCTTCCGTATCCCTGTCGTCAGACAGCGTGTCTGCAAATAGGGGGGGTATGAGGTCAGTGGTGAGCAGATTTTCCACCTGGCTGACGCCCCAGTTTGTGACGGCCAGCAACAGGGAAAATCTCCGCTCCGGAGCCAGGCTTTCCAGGATTTTCCGGATCTGTTCCAGATATTCATCCTCATTCACCTCCTGGAAATTCTGCTCAATCAGCTGCTGCCTGTGGAGAGGGAACAGCAGATAGCGGCAGTTCAGGAAGGGATGGGGGGAGTAACGCAGAAGCAGGAATTTCTTGACGGTATGATAACTGCTGCACACATCCGCGTAGTTATCCTCCGTGGTGCCCACAGACGCGAAGAAGGGAAAATCCACAATAGGACGGAGTCTTTCCACCTCGTTCTGAAAGCGGAAAATATTGAAACGCTCGGGACTGCTCAGGATGCAGATAAACAGGCTGGGAGATTCAAAATAAAAATGGCAGATATAAGTTCCCACAAAGGCAGAGAGTATGGCGTCGAAAAGCAGGGGCATTTTGTCCGCGTATTCTTCGGTCACGGAAAACAGCACCACGGTGTAATTGTCCAGCTGGAGATTGACGCCCAGCATGGAGGCCCTGGTGATGAGCTCGTCTTCCCCAAGACTGCCCTTACACCAGCTTTCCACGAGACTGCTGCGGAACGTGAGCATGGAAGGACCGAAATTCTGGGATATCTGACTGCGGTCTTCCAGATGTTTTGCAATGGTGCTGATGGATTCCGACAATTCGTCCGGGTCCAGCGGCTTGAGGAGATAGTTTTCGGCGCCGCCCCGCATGGCGGAACGCACATAGTCAAAAGTATCGTAGGCGGACAGGACCAGAATGGAAACCGAAGGATTGACGTCCCTGGCCCTGCGGATCAGTTCCGTTCCCATCATCTGGGGCATGGAAATGTCCGTCAGAATCAGGTGTACGGGGTGTTCGCGCATATATTCCAGCACTTCCAGCGGATCTGTTGCCGCCAGTGCGATTTCCATGTTGAAGCCGAACCAGTCGATTGCTTTTTTTAAATCTTCCAGCACAAATGCCTCATCATCTACAAATACTACCTGATACATAGCTTCCTCCCTCTCTTTTCTTTCGTAAACTTTTCCATAAATATATTTTCGTCCATCATAGACCCCGCTTCGCAGGCTCTATGATCCAAGGTCTATTATAGTAAAAAAGAAAATAGGAAGTCAAGTCAGAATCACGAAAAGAACGATAGAGCTGATATTGAATTTATTAAAAAAGATGGAATCATTTCAATATAAATTGTTAAATTTTTATAATAAAATGATCTCATCAGAAAAACATATAAGAAATATAAACAAGGAACAAAGAAAAGGAGGTACCAAGTTGGCGGACAGGAATACAATTGTTGGACAAAAGCGGCTGAAAAAAAGACTCTTCCAGTATCGATGGGTCTATTTGCTGGGACTGCCCGGACTGCTGCTGATGTTATTTTTTAATTATCTTCCCATGCGGGGACTTTTGATGGCTTTTCAGAATTACAACCCCCATCTGGGACTGCTGGATAGTGAATGGGTGGGACTGAAGCATTTTCAGACATTGTTTCAGGATGCAAAGTTTTACTCCATGCTGCGCAATACCCTGGTGATCAGCGGTCTGAACCTGCTGACCTTCCCGGCGCCCATTATACTGGCGCTGATCATGAATGAAGTGAGGAATGCGAAGTTCAAGAAAGTGATTCAGACTTCCGTGTATCTGCCCCATTTCCTTTCCTGGACGATTATTGCCAGCCTTACTTTCTTCCTGCTGTCCTCGGAGCAGGGCGTGATCAACAAGATTGCGGTAGCGCTGGGCGGGGAACCCCAGGCGTATCTGTTCAGCCCCACGGCAATTTATCCTATCATTGTGATACAGTCCCTCTGGAGGGGCATAGGATGGGGCTCCATTGTATACCTGGCAGCCATTGCGGGTGTGGACCAGTCTCTCTACGAAGCGGCCAAAATGGACGGCGCCACCAAACTGCAGTGCATGATCAAGATTACCATTCCAAGTATTATGCCCACCATAATCGTTATGCTGATTCTGAAAATGGGATCCATAGTCTCCGTGGATTTTGAGCAGGTGTTCCTGATGAACAATGCCATGGTAAAGAAGCAGCTGGAGGTATTTGAGATCTACATATATAACAACGGAATTGCAGGAGGAAGTACCCAGTATTCCTATACCACAGCCATAGGCATGTTCAAGTCAGTCATCAATACCAGCCTTGTGATTCTGACCAACTGGATCACCAGCCGCAAGGGTTATGAAGGAATCATGTAAACCGGAAGACAGAAAGTGAGGAAATATGGCACAGGCAAAAGCAGTAAATAAAAAAATGGGTATGAAGATGAAGGAAAATATCTACCAGGCCATACTCTGGTTTATTCTTCTGGTGATAGCGGCCACCATGGTGCTGCCCTTCATATATGTGATTATGGTATCTTTTACGGATGGTTCGGTGTATGAGGCGGGAAGCTTCTACTTGTGGCCGAAGAAATGGTCGGCAGATGCCTACGAACTGATTCTGAGTGGAGCGGGTTTCCTGAATGCCCTGAAATCCACATTGTTTATCACCCTGGTGGGTACTCCCCTGAATGTGCTGGTGTGCGCGGGACTGGCGTATCTGCTTTCCAAGCCCATACCGGGGAGAGGATTTTTTAACAAATACGTGATGATTACCATGCTGTTTTCGGCAGGTATGATTCCCACTTTTATGAATATCAAAGGGCTGGGACTTATGGACAGCTATTTTGCATGTATCCTTCCCTCTATCTGCGGCGCGTGGACAGTCATGGTTATGAGATCCTTCTTCCAGTCCCTGCCCGTTGAGCTGGAGGAGGCGGCCGAGATCGACGGCTGCGGGCAGCTGAGAATGTTCGGCATCATAGTATTGCCGCTTTCCAAGGCAATGCTGGCCAGTATGACACTGTTCGCCTTTGTAAGCTACTGGAACACTTATTTCAGTGCGGTGATGTACCTGACGTCCACGTCAAAGGCGCCTCTTCAGGTATATGTACAGAAAATCGTGCTGTCCTCCACCATATCCGATGTGGTGGACCTGCAGCTGGAACTGGCAAAGACAGTACCCCAGGAAGTCATGCGTATGGCGGCCGTGGTGGTGGTAGTTCTCCCTGTACTGGTGGTATACCCGTTCCTGCAGAAGTATTTTGCAGCGGGAATGATGGTAGGCGCGGTGAAGGGTTAACACATAGCAGCATTTAAAAAGTAATGATGACAGGAGGAAAAGGAATGAAAAAGAAGAAAGTACTTGCACTTATTCTGGTGGCAGCCATGACGGCAGGAACATTGGCCGGATGCGGAAATTCGGATGGGGAAAGCAGCCAGCCGGCAGATAATAGTTCTGCCCAGGAATCCACACAGGAGTCCACGGAAGAGTCTTCTGCAGAGGAAAGTGAAAGCACTCCCGAGGAGAGCGGCTCCGGAGAGCAGGCATCCAGCGGAGAGAGAATGACAATCACCGTGCTGGGAATCGACTGGGGGTACGGCCCTCTGAAGGACAGCGAGATGGAGCAGTACTGGGAAGATCTGTTTGATGTGGATCTGGATATCGAGTGGGTGAACTACAATGATTATCCCACAAAGCTGAATACCATGATCTCAACCAACACCCAGCCGGATGTAACCCAGATTATGTCCACAAACAATACTTATTATTATCCTATTTTCACCCAGGCTATTGCGGCAGGGAACTTTGTGGACCTGAAACCTTACATTTTCGACGGGGACAATGCCCTGGCCAAGACCAACGCCGTTATGAAAAACTGGAGCGACGAGTTCTGGGGTGAGGCTACTTACAACGGCGGAATCTATATTCTGCCCAGAAGCAAGTCTGAGCCTGCCAAGGAATCCGGCATCATGGTCCGCAAGGATCTGATGGAGAAATACGGATTTGAGGAAGAGCCCAAGACCATGGATGAACTGAAAGACTGGCTCATCGGTCTGTCCCAGGCAGCTACCGAGGGAGAAGGCCAGAAGATATACGGCATCGAGTTCTTCAAAGAGGACTTTATGCATGATAAGGTGAAGGGCTTTGCAACTGCATTCACCGGCCAGACCAACTGGGGCATTGATGAGAACGGTGAGTTCCAGTATATGCAGTTTAATCCCAAATATCTTGATTTCCTGAATTGGATGAAAGATCTCTATGATGCAGGCGCCATTGATCCCGAGTTTGCCCTGGGCAATGACACCACCAGCAAGTTTAAGGCAGGCAACTCTGTTGCATTCCTGAATGCATGGTACAACTTTAACCAGTCCGAAGACCTGACCAGCAACAAGATCTTTGACAAGAGCACACCTGATACCTATAAGGCATGGGAACTGATGCCCGTACAGGGACCGGAAGGCTATGTGGTAAGCCCTAACTCCACAGACGTGGATTCTTGTATCGCAATCAGCTCCAGCTGCTCCGAAGAGAAGATTCAGAAGATTCTGCAGGTATTCAACGGAACAGAGGAAGCATATCCCGGATATAATTCCGTTATGAAGGACGGTGTGGAAGGCATTCATTACACATTGCTGGAGGATGGTACCAAGGATACTTCCGATGAAACCATGGGCCAGAAGCGTACAGAAGGTTATGTAGGCGCATGGAACCAGATCTTCCTGAAGACAGACGCTGACCAGATCACCGACAAGTTTATGAGAGACGGCGCCAAGAGAAGTTCTGACGAAAATATTCAGAGAGCCAAGGATGTAAAGGAATTTATCGTGAATTACCTGGCTGAGTCAGGTCTGAAACATGAGAATACCAACCTGGAGTCCGAGACTTATAACAATCAGTGGACCATGCTGACGGATGACGTGAACACCATGTGCACCCAGTACGTGATGGGACAGATCGGCGAGACCGAGTGGAAGGCATTTGTGGACGGAATCGTAAATTCCGATGAATACAAAGCAATCCAGGCAGAATTCAAAGCGTCCGCAGGCAGATAACATGCAAAATCATGGGGAACCGCATTCCGCAGAGGGAGGCGGCTCCCTTTTTTATGCGCAGGGGTGCATAAGGAAAATAGTTGCTGACGCAACGTGCACCCCGCGCGGCGGGTAGTGGAGAAGGGCGTTCCACTGCCGGATTGCGCAGGGGCGCGAAAGGAAAATAGTTGCTGGGGCAACATGCACCCCGCGCGGCGGGTAGTGGAGAAGAGCATTCCCCTGCTGGATTGCGCAGCCCCATGCACAAAATGCGACTCCCCGCATCTGGAACTTGCCGCTGAAGCAATTGGGTGATTGCATGGACAATGTCCGTGGCCAGGCAGGTTATGTGGTGTAGGACTCTGCCAGGTTTTCCGGAAGCACCGGAGGAATGGAAAAGGAGACCCGGAACCCGGTGCCATCCTCCCCCGGGGAGAGCTTCAGACAGGCGCTTTCCCCGAACACCAGTTTTAACCGGTTGTTTACGTTGGACAGGGCAAAGCCGTTTTCCTCATCCCGGTTCATGACAGGCTGAAGGAGCTTTTCACGCAGTTCTTCCAGGTCCGCTGGAGTGATGGAGCGGCCGTTATCCTCAATGGTGAAAAGAATTTCTTCCGCGCCTTCCGGAAACGCGGCGGTGATGGTGATGAGGGCATTTTCCTGTTCGGGGGAAAATCCGTGGACAAAACTGTTTTCCACCAGGGGCTGGAGAATATTTTTGGGAATACCGTACCGTTTGGCCCCGTTGTCCGCGTGTATCTCATATTCGCAGTCGCTGATGCGGTAGGAATAGAGATTGATCAGGTTTTCCGTCTGGGCGCATTCCTCCGCAATGGAAATGAACAGATTGCGTCTGGTCTGATAGCGGTACATTTTGGACAAAAGAAGCAGCATCCGGGAGGCTTTGTCCCTGTCCCCGCTTAAAATCTGCACACGGATCTGCTCCAGGGCATTGTAGAGAAAATGCGGGTTGATGCTGGTCTGCATGGCGTACAGTTCCGATTTGCGCTGGGAGATCTCGAAGAGATATACATTTTCCACATTTTTCTGCAGCTCGTCGCACATGTGGTTGAAGCTGTGGGTGATGCTGGCAAATTCGTCGTTTCCTTTGGGTACGGCCATACGGTAAGACAGATTGTTGCGTCCCACGATCTCCATGGAGTTCAGGATATTCCTGACCTTTCTTCCGGAGGAGCGGAATACCGCGCTGTACAGAAGGATGCACAGCAGGGGCAGCAACAGACAGAACAGAAGCAGAAGTGTCTGTGCCATGGACAGGGGAATATTTTCTGCTGGGAGCGTGTAAGTGGTATAGTAACCATAGTGGTTCTGGTAAAGGGAGGACACATAATAATCCTCACCGGAAACGGAAATCAGCCTGGCATTGTTGATGGTATCCTGTCCGGGCTGTGCCAGAATGGCTTCGATATCGCCGGAGCCGTAATTTCCTTCCGAAGAATAAATCACGGAGAAGGAAGCGTCCGCAATGACGAAATCCGCCGTGTTTTCCAGACCGGAGGAACTCAGGATGTTGCTGAAATCCTCGGTGGAATAGAGGGCGATCATATACCCTAAATTTTCCAGCAGATTCTCCTTATAGCGGAAAAGCGTGCCGCTTAAGCCGTACACATGGGAGGCGGGCAGATCCAGGTCACTGCTCAGCTCGGAAATCTGGGAATCCGTGATCAGCTGGGTCTGGTAAGGGGTAAAGCGGAAGGTGGTTCTCACAAAATTCAGTGGTATCAGGGACACATATTTGGTATCGTATTGGTAAAGCCGTCCGGTTCTGGTGAGCAGCAGCATGCCGCAGCAATAGGAATCAGACGCACAGAGCGCATTCAGGGTGTCCAGAAGTATATCTGTTGTCCGGTTGGGCAGACTGCCGTTGGGGGACAGATAGAGTTCACAGAGTGCGGCATAGGCCTCCGGATTATTGTACACCGGATAGAAAAAATCCGAAAAGGATGTGAGCCGGGAGGAAAGGGCCGTGGACTGGTTATTGATCAGAATATTATAATCATTTAAATGTTCCGCAACATTCTGCCGGGAAATCAGTCCGTAGCACAAATATGAGAACATAATGGTGACAATACTGACAATGCAGATACAGATGAATGAAATTTTGGCATAATAGCTTTGCATCAGTTTACGTATCATGGATTTGCTCCTGAAGCTGGGGAATCAATGTTATATTGTAACTCTTAATGGTAGTTTAAACATTATTCCGGCAGAAAGCAATAGAAACGCCGAAATATATTTTATGATGATACGGAGGGAGATATGAGAAAAAGGATAACAGGGGCTGTTTTACTGTTATTATGTCCCATATGGCTTGCCGGATGTGCCGGCAGGGAGGGGAATACCGCGGAAAGCCCCCAGAGCACGGATGATGTGGTAAAAGGAACCATCATAACCTCCTACATCCAGCAGTCGAACAGTCCTGCTTCCGTGTGGAAGGGCTGGGGGGCAGCCCGGCTTTACGAAGATACCGGCCTGATTCTGGAATCCTTTTCGGCGGAAGGGCAGACTGCCGTGGAACTGAAACTGCGTCTTTCATCGGGAAATGTTCCCGATATCATCGGATTTTCGGACAAGGAGCAGGCACAGCTGTATGTGGATGCGGGACTGCTGCTTCCCCTGAATGAATACAGGGAATACCTGCCGTCGCTTTTTGAGGGCGAGGTTTACCGGGAAGCGCTGGAATGGGCCCAGACCGCAGGCGGCGGGGAAGAACTGCTGCTGGCTCCGCTGTCCGTGGGAGAGGCGGGGAAAAATGAGTACCGTTCCCTGCCCATGCTGCTGAAGAGTGCCTGGGAGAGGGCGGGAAGCCCGGGGGTGTCCACACTGGAAGATTACCTGGATGTCATTGAAAAGATGAAAAGGGCGAAACCCACCAGTGATGTGGGGGAGAGCATGTACGGCATCAGTCTCTGGCAGGGAGACGGGGAGATTGCGGGGCATGCGGCTTCCCTTGCGTATATGTATGGTATCGACATGCAGATTGTATCCCAGCTGATGGAGATCAATATGGCCACCAATGAAATCCGTTCCATATTGGATGAGGACAGTTTTTATAAAAGGGCGGTGCATTTTTATTATGAGGCAAACAAAAGGGGGCTTCTGGACCCGGATTCCCCCAATCAGACGGCAAGGAATGTGGAGCGCAAGATCAATTCCGGCAGGGTTTTGTTTGCCATGGATCCGGGGATGACGGGAATGGACACCTCCTGGTGGAATCCGGAAGGGAAGACTTCCTATATGCCACTGACGGCTGGGGATATGAAGCTGTACCTGGAGCCTGACCATGTGGTGGGGACAGAGGCGTGCCTGGCGGTCAATAAGAATTCGGAGCGGGTGGAAGACGCCATAAGACTGCTGGACTGGCTGTACAGGGAAGATACCATAGAATACCTTTATAACGGGCCGGAAGGCGTGGTGTGGGAGTACGGGGAGGACCGGATTCCTTATGTGACAGAATCCGGAAGGGAAATTCTGGATGGGGAGGGCAGGGAACTGCCCGGATATCAGGGAAGCCTTGAGGATGGAACCAGACCTTTCGGAATGCTGGGACGGACGCCTGCATCCCTGACGGCCAACGGATATGCCTTCAGCCATTTATACTGGCAGACCGGAAACAGCGGCGATGAAAACGGCAGCCGGGAGGACTGGGATACGGTGAGGGCTTCCACGGCGGTGTACATGACGGATACCCTGCCCCCGGAGCTGAGCAGTGTATCCGATAAAATCGAAAAAGCGGTGTACAAGGCATTCTGGAATATGGTGTATGCAGAGGACGAGGAGGAATTTGAGGCAATCTGGCAGTCGCTGGAGAAGGATGCGGACGAGATGGGAATGGACAGTCTCACCGTATTTTATAAAGAAGCCTGGAACAAGGCGCTGGAACGCGCAGAGAAGCTGGAAGAGGAAGGCAGCTTCCAGGGGTAGTCCGGCTAAGAAATGTCAAGTCCCTTTCGTGCTATCGCGCAGCGATTTAAATAAGTCCGGCTAAGAAAAGTCAAGAGCGATTGAAAAATAATTTGTGCCGGACAGTAAAGTCGCAAAGGCGCACGAGAGGAACTTTTATGAGTTATCTTTCGAAATAAAAGTTTCTCTCATGAAAGGTGTGTCGAAGCGACTTTACCCTTTCGTGCTATCGCGCAGCGATTATAATTAGGAAGAAAGGAAGAATATGGGAAAGAGAAGCTTTTATCTGGACAAGCCTGCTTCCATGTGGGCGAAATGGGAGAACGGTCTTCCGCTGGGAAATGGCAGGCTGGGAGCCATGGTCATGGGAAAGGTGGAAGAGGAGACCATCGTCATCAACGAAGAGAGTCTGTGGTATGGCCCCGAAAGGAACCGGAGGAACCCGGACAGCCTGAAATACCTGAAACAGATCAGGGAACTGCTTCAGGCAGGACGGGTGGAGGAAGCGGCGTTTCTGCAGAAGGCGGCTTTCATGTCCACGCCCAAGTATAACAATCCCTATCAGGAGGCAGGGGAACTGAGGCTGTGTTTTTGGAAACATAAGGGAAAGCCTCAGGATTACAGGAGAACCCTGGATCTTGACAGGGCACTGGCAGAGGTCACGTATTCCATGGATGGCTGTTCTTACCGGAGGGAACATATTGTCAGCGGGGATTATAATGTGCTGGCGGTACATATCACCACAAACCATCCGGAGGGAATTACTCTGTGCGCCGGCATCAACCGAAAGCCCTTTGAGGAAAATTCCGGGAAGATTCCCGGGGAGATTGGAAAAGTAGCCATCCCCCTTGTGGGCAACTGGGGCCAGGCCGGGGCAGGAGGCGTGTATTACCTGACTGCTGCCACATTGACGGCGAGTCCCCTGGAACAGGACAAAGAAAATACGAAAGCAGTGCAGATAATAGGGGATTCCCTGTATGTCCAAAATGCCCGGGAGGTGACCTTGTATCTGACTTCCCTGACGGATTTTGAGGAGCGGCTGCAGTGTCTGGAGGCCGGGGAAGAATTTGTGTGCGGAAAATTATACCGGGGCTGTCCGGAGGAAATGTTTGGCAGGGCCGCGGAGACGCTGGCAAAAGCGGCCGCCGTAAGCTTTGTGGAGATGCAGAAGAAGCATGAGGAACGGTTTGGGGCGCTTTACAATCGTTTTTCACTGGAATTTGCAGGGGAGACAGTGCCCTCCCGGGAGATACCCATGGACAAAATCATGGAAGAGATCAAGGCCGGGCGGCAGGACTACGCGGATGACATGATGGTGTTCCTGACGGATTTTGCCCGCTACCTGATGATCAGCTCCTCGGTAAACTGCCTTCTACCGGCCAATCTGCAGGGAATCTGGAACGGTTCTTTTGAGCCGCCCTGGCAGAGTCAGTTTACCATAAACATTAATCTGAACATGAATTACTGGTTTGTGCCCAAGGTGGGGCTTCGGGAATGTGAGGCACCCTTCCACAGTCTGGTCCGGCGCATGAGGAGAAACGGACAAAAGACCGCCAGGGAGATATACGGCTGCGGGGGATTCTGCGCCCATCACAATACCAATCTCTGGGCCTGCACGGATATTGAGGGAGTCTTTGACTTCTCGCCTTTCTGGGTTATGGGGGCGGCCTGGCTGAGTCTTCAGCTGTATGACAATTATCTGTACCATCAGGACAGGGAACTTCTGGAGAGTGAAATCCTGCCCACCATGAGGGAGGCCATCGCTTTCTTTGAGGATTATCTTTATGAGGCTCCTGACGGCACGCTGCTGACGGGACCTTCCGTGTCCCCGGAGAATACTTATGAGACAAGACAGGGGCAGAGAGCGGCGCTGTGTATGGCGCCCACCATGGATATATCCATTCTGAAGCAGCTGGTCAGCGACTATCAGGAGGGGCTGGAGGCCATGGGAAGGGCCAGGGAAGAGAAACTGGACAAACTGTTGGCAAGGCTTCCGGAATTTCCTTTTACGGAGGATGGCAGAATCCGGGAATGGTATGAAGATGTGCTGGAGACGGAGCCGGGACACAGGCATATATCCCATCTGTTCGGCCTGCATCCGGGAAAAACCATAAGAACAGACACGCCGGAGCTTTTCCGGGCGGCGGCAAAGACTCTGGATTACCGGCTTGCCCACGGCGGCGGACATACCGGCTGGAGCAAGGCATGGATTTGTTGTATGATGGCAAGGCTGCGCAGAGGGGAGGCGGTTCGGGAACATTTGTATGAAATGCTGCAGCGCTGTATCCAGGATAATCTGCTGGATGTGCATCCGCCCTTCCAGATCGATGGAAATTTCGGGCTTCCCGAGGCCGTGCTGGAATGTCTGGTCCAATGCCACGGAGGCCGTACGGAGCTGCTGCCCTGCCTGCCTGCCCGATGGAACACCGGATCCGTAAGGGGAATGGGCCTGCGGGGAGGGATTACCCTGGACATGGACTGGAGGGAAGGAAAGATTACTTTCTGCCGGATGAAGGCCCTGCGTCCCGGGAAGGTGACGGTGAAGTACGCGGGAAGGGAGCTGGAGGCGGAGATAAAAAACGAATTTACGGATATAACCGGACTTTTTGCCGTGCTATAGGGAGAGAACAATGCCGGCAGCTTGAAATAGTACCTTTTTTTGCAATTTATTCAATTTACCAGAAGGTCCGCTTTTCCTATAATAAATATAGTAACTTGTGGCCAAGTGGCCGGAAACGCTACATTCCGTATTGAAATGGAGGAAACAAACATGGTTGAATCAGCAATGAAGAAAAAGTTAAACATCCGTCCCCTGGTGGGCTTTCTGCAGCACTCCGCTTTCTGGGAGGGACCCTGCCGCGCCGGAAAGTTTGAAAATCTGCAGCCGGAAGCGGAGAAAGTATGGGCTGCCAATTATATGAAGGATATTGCCGAGAAGGTGAAGGAGATTATTCCCGAAGTAAATGTGCTGGAGCCCATCCCGGTGCCTTACATAGAGAATCTGACCGTACCCCAGGAGACATGGGATAAAATCGAGGGAGGCCTGGACCAGGTGGATGCGTTCGTGATTTTCTGTTACCGGATTCCGAAGCTGGAAAAATACCGCAAGACTACCATCGTATTCTCCAACGGCAATGAGGGCGCCGACCTTTGCGCTTACAACAGAAGCATCGGTGTGGAAGCCTACAATGCCATCGACATGGAAGATTTAAACGACATCCTTCACAGTCTGTGGGTGAGAAAGTGTATCGCAAACACCAAGGCGCTGATCCTGACTTCGGGTCAGGTGCCCACATACGGCATTCAGTCCAATATCAGGGATGTGGAGTATCTGAGAAAGCAGTATGGTTTTGAAGTGCTCAAGCTGCCCTTCAAAGATATATTCCCTTACATGGACAAAGTGGACGAGGCAGAGGCAAAGCAGATCGCGGAAAAGCTCCTGGCAGATTCCAAGGATACAAAGGTAAACCCGGAATGGCTGGTGAATGACGCAAAATACTACCTGGCTGCCAAGGCCATGATGGAATTCTACGGCTGCAATGCATTCTCCACCGCCTGCATTGAACTTTGCGCTTCCAGAATTCCCCAGGAGAGGAAGTTTACTCCTTGTGTGTGCCATTCCCTGCTGAAATCGGAAGGCATCCCCAGCGCCTGCGAGGAAGACCTGAACGCCATGATGGCTATGATGGTGCTTATGTACGGCAGCCATAAGGCGGCGTTTATGGGCAATCCTTTCCTGCAGTCTCCGGAGATTCTGTCCATTCACCACGCAGTGCCGGCGCTGAAGATGAACGGTTTTGACAAGCCGGATCTGGATTACAGCATGTGGTCGTTTACGGGCCAGGGCTTCGGTGGCAAGATGCAGATTGCCTTCGAGCAGAATGATGAGCAGCATATCACTTTCGGACGGTTCAATCCCATGGGCAACAAGATGGTGGTGAAGGTGGGCGAGGTGGTCCGTTCCGAATTCAGGCAGTATTACTGTTCTCCCCATTACTTTATCAAGCTGGAGAACGGCAGGGATTACATGCATACCCTGGCGGATTTCGGACATCATCAGGTGCTGGTGTTCGGCGACCAGCTGGCTTTGGTGAAAAAGATTGCAAGATATATGGGATTTGAGGTTGTGGAAGGATAAAGGCAATCCATGCTATATTTGAATCATGCAGCGACAACTTACCCCAAGCCCGGTCAGGTGCTGGAGGCGGTGGCGCGTTCCCTGGAGGATGCGCCGCAGTCCCAGTACCGCGGTGTGGAGGCGGGAGAACATAGGAAAGACGTGACTAAGCTGTGCCGGGGAAACCTGGCACGGCTCTTTCAAATAGGAAATCCGGAGCGGATTTTTTTCACGGGGGGTTCCACCCAGGCGCTGAACACGGCGATACTGGGGCTGCGCAGTACCCGGAGGCGAATTGTGTATACGGCTGCGGAACACAATGCGGTTTTACGTGCCATATTTGACGGCCTTCAGGATGAAATCAGGTCGGGAGAGATCATACCGGTGGAGGTGGGCTGTGACCGGGGCGGCTATGTGGACATGGAAGTCATGGAAAAAGCCATAACCGAAGACACGGCGCTGGTTATTGTAAACCACAGTTCCAATGTCACCGGTGCGGTGCAGGATATCACACAGGCGGGAAAGTGGGCCAGAAAGAACGGGGCGTGTTTTCTGGCGGATGTGTCCCAGTCTGCAGGGGCGCTGCCCATTGATGTGGAGGCCATGAATATTGATATGCTGGCCTTTACGGGACATAAAGGGCTCTACGGCATACAGGGAACAGGCGGACTCTATGTGAGGGAGGGAATCGCTTTGCGTCCGCTGCTTTTCGGCGGGACGGGAAAGGACAGCCGGACCCTTGTGCCAAAGGAGCCTTTTTATGAAGTGGGCACCATGAATACGCCGGGAATCGCCGGGCTGAACGCCGGGGTGGAATTTGTGCTGGAGACAGGTCTGGAAGAAATTATGACCCGTGAGAAAAAAATGATGAAGATGCTGTACCAGGGCCTGAAAGAAATTCCAGGGGTCACGGTATATGGGCACAGACAGCCGGAAGGAACGGCATTAAGCTTTAATGTAAACGGTTTTTCCCCTTCCGATACAGGATATATCCTGGCGGGAACTTACGGGATCCAGGTGCGGACCGGACTTCACTGTGCGCCGCTGATTCACCGCTATCTGGGAACGGAGAAAGAGGGAACCGTGCGGGTGAGTATTTCCGCCATGACAAAGGAAAAGGAAATTGAAGTGTTTCTTGGGGCCATGCGGGAAATCGGAGGGAGTGGACTGTGAAGGTTTTGGATAGAAGAGAGTCCGTGGAGTTGTGCACGGAGTCGGGATGGTCGGCCTATGATATGATTCTGGACGGAAAAATGGACAGGGAGACGATTCTGGAACTGGGAAAACTGGGGGATCTGACATATCTGGAAATGCTGAAACAGCCTTTTTACCGGATAGAACAGAATTTTTACATGATCAAGGGACTGCAGGGCGCTGACAGGCTCCGGGTGGCCATGCTGATGGGCCATGAGGAAATTCTGGAGCGCGTGGAGCAGGTGATAGCGTGCAGGGAGACGTGCTGACACATAGAGCCATATGTAATCGAGTATAAAAAAGGTCCGGGGGAAGCGGGCCATATTGAAAACAGGAGAAAAGATTGAAAATTGAAAATTTTCAATCCCAAGTTTGTGTCTGCGCGGCATCCACAAACTTGATATGCGCAAAAGGCCGCGCGGAAATGGGGGAAATTATGGAGAAGAAAATGCCGCGTGAGATGACGGGGGCGGAGCTGAAGTCCATGCTGAAAAGCAGCATTAATTTCAAAAGTCTGGGAGGGCTGAAGTGTGAGGAACTGACCCTTCCGGCAGAGGATAAACAGTGGTGGAGGGATGCCAAGATCGGCATGTTTATCCACTGGGGGCTTTATTCCATACTGGGGAGAGGGGAATGGGCCAGGTTTAACGAGAAAATCCCCAAGGAGGAATATGAAGCCCTGGCAGACGAATTTATTCCGGAAAATTTTGACATGAAGGAATGGACGGAGATTGCCAAAGATTTCGGGGCAAACTATGCCGTCATGGTCACAAGGCATCATGACGGATTTTCACTTTGGAACAGTGAGGGGAGCTATGAGCATTTTACCTCCTGGCACAGGGGGGCCCACAGGGATTTTGTGGGAGAGTATGCGGCGGCCTGCAGGGAGGCAGGGCTGAAGGTGGGTGTCTATTATTCCCCCATGGACTGGCGTTTTCCGGGATATTTTGATCCGGAGGGGCTGCCGGAGAATGCGGCCCTGATGAAAAAACAGTGCTATGCCCAGGTGGAAGAGCTGTGCAGCCGGTATCAGCCCGACATTCTGTGGTATGACGGCGGCTGGCTGGCCCATAAGGGCAGCGATACCTCCAGCGCCTGGTTCTGGGAGCCGGTGAAACTGAACAAAATCGCAAGGAGTTACAATCCGAAACTTCTGATCAATCCCCGTTCCGGCTGGGAGGGAGATTTCTACTGTGACGAGGGTTCCCATGAGATTACGGGCAAGATCATTCCCGTTCCCTGGGAGAAAAATATGTGTGTGTGTTCCGGAAGTTCCTGGGGCTGGATGGAGGAGGATCCCGTGTCTGACTTTGACTGGCTGATCCGCATGATGGTGAATGTAGTGTGCCGGGGCGGAAACTGGCTGGTGAATATCGGTCCTGACCGCAACGGAAAGATTTCGGATGAGATCAGGCAGCGGATGCGCCAGGTAGGAGACTGGCTGAGGATTTACGGGGAGAGTATCTATGCCACGGCTGCGGGCCCATACGAACCGGTGGATCAGGTGTATGGTTCCACCTGGCATGAGAACAAAGTGTATCTGCACATTCTGGACAGGGAGGCATTCCGGAACTGCGTTCTGCCGATTACGGAAAACCGTATCGAACATGCGGCGCTATTCTCGGGGGAGAAGGCGGAGGTCACAGAGGAAGAGTGCGGCATCCGCCTGGCGCTGCCGGAGTGCGCGGACAAAGCCGGTGAGCCGGATACCATTGTGGTTTTAACCATGAAGGATAAGGTCAGGACCCAGGGAGACGCAGAAATTTATTTTACGGGAAAAGAATAATATTTGCAGCAGTGCATGGATAGGCGGGGCATGGAAAGAAAATGCCGCACGCCGGAAAAGAGGACAGGATGAGATATGGTGTATCGTACTATCCGGAACATAAGACGGAGAAAGATCTGAGGACAGACCTGGAACTGTTGAAACAGTCGGGCATAAACACGGTGCGGATGGGAGAGTTTGCCTGGTGCCGGATGGAGCCTGAGGAGGGGAAATTTGACTTTGAATGGCTGAAGGAGACCGTGGAGGAGCTGGGAAAGGCGGGGATTATGACCATTTTGTGTACTCCCACGGCCTGCCCGCCCGCATGGCTGGTAAAAAAACATCCGGATATTCTGTACATGGACAATCGCAGGATACGCCGTCCTTTTGGCGGCAGACGGCATTACTGCTATAATCATGATACGTACAGGCAGTATTCCGTGAAAATTGCGGAGGAACTGGCCAGGGCTTTTGCGGGAAATCCCTATGTGGCAGGCGTGCAGATCGACAATGAGCCGGCCCAGGAGGGGACCGGACGCTGCTGCTGCCCTGTGTGCGAAAAAAAATTCCATGATTTTCTCCGGCAGGAGTATGGCACTATCGGAGAATTCAACCGCAGGAGCGGCAGTATTTTCTGGTCCCAGGAGTACGGGGATTTTGAGGAGATTCCGCTGCCTGTGAATACCATTGAGGTGGGGGCCCGCAATCTTATCGATGCTTATTATGAAAATCCCACGGTGCGGCTTATGTTTGAGCGGTTCTGCTCCCGCAGCCAGAAGGAATACCAGGATCTGCAGGCGGCTGCGCTGCGCGGTTTTCTGCAGGTTCCCATTACCACCAATGCCACGGGGCTTGCCACAAACAGCATTGATTATTATGACAGTACCGAAAATCTGGACCGCTATGCCTTTGATTTTTACCCGGGACTGCGGGATGCGAAGGTGGATTCTTTTCCCTATGCCTTTGCCAGGGGCGTAAAGGCAGGGGCGCCTTTCTGGGTGCTGGAATTTATGTCCGGGGGCGGGCACAGGCTGGGGGGCTCAGGAAGGGTACAGCCCAATCCCGGCGCCCTGAAGCAGGCGGTGGTACAGTCCATGGCCCACGGCGGGGAAATGATGCTGCATTTTCAGTTCCGCACCTATCCTTTCGGGGCAGAGCAGCTCAATTATGCCATTGTGGATATGGATGGAATCCCCAGAAGGCGGTACAGGGAAATGCAGGAGACGGCAGAATTGCTGAAACGCCTGGAGCCGCTGGAGAAGACGGCTTTTCCCGGGGAAGCTGCCGTATGTTTTGACTATGATTCCCAATGGGCGCTGCGGATCAAGCCGGTGAATGACCCGGATTTCCATTATGTGGACTATTGTGGAAAAATTTACAATTACCTTGAAAATATCGGCGTGACGGCAGATGTGACATGCCTGAAGGCAGACTGGAGCCGGTATAAGGTGGTGATTCTTCCCGCGGCCATTGTTATGTCCGGGGAAGAGCAGGAGAAAGTGAAGAAATTTGTGGAGCAGGGAGGCACCGTCATTGCCACGTTCCTGACTTCCGTGAAAAATAAAGACAATGTGGGATATACTGTATCCCTGCCTGCCGGACTGACGGAAGTTTTCGGCAGTGTGGTGGAAGAAGTGGAGCCTGTATTTGCGGGAAACCACACGAAGCTGAGACTGTGCATGGAGAGCTACGAGGCTTTGTGCCATATGGAGGAGACAGAGGACAATCTGATGGAAACTTCCGATGGTATGTGGAGCGAGCTGCTGGGCGGTGTTTCCGAGACTCTGGGAAGCTATGTGGAGGATTACAAGGAAGGCGCCAAAGTGGTATCCGCGTTTACTTACGGTAAGGGCCGGGCTTATTATGTGGGGACGGATCCGGAGCCGGAGGCATACCGCATTTTCCTGAAAGGTGTCATGAAAGAGGCCGGAGTGCACTGCAGCGCCGTGGAACGGGAGGAGGCCGTGGAACTGGTGACAAGGCGGGATGACCGGGAGGAGTACTTTTTCCTGTTTAATTTCACGGCCCGGGAGACGGAAGTAAAGCTGCCCGGAGGCTGCCGGGATTACCTGACCGGAAAGAATCTGGGAGAAAGGTGCAGGATTGTAAGAAACGGAATACTGATTGCCGCCAGGGCCCTGTAGAGCAGGCCGGAAGCGGAACCGGTGAAAAATAATTTGTGGTAGTGCTATCGCGCAGCGATTTATAATAGGAGGACTGGGATGAAGATTATCAGAGTGGTGTGCACGGCAGACGGTGTGTGCAGGGAGCCGGGGGATATTATTGAAAAGGAATTTACACCGGATGAAAATATGATCCTGGAGGCGGTGAAGGAAGAGACAGGCTGGAAGGCTGGCAGGCTGGAATTTTCCGAAAATGAAGGGAATGAGCCTCTTCTGGTGCAGGAGTTCTGTACTTTTCTGCCCAGAAAAGTAACCCGCTATGTGATAGAGGGAAAAGCCCGTGTGGTGGTGAAGAAAACCGTGGACGGGGAGAGAACGGTTGTGGAAAACGCCGCGGAAACCATTGTGGGAGATGCCTATGAAGGAAAACTGGTCTTTTCCATAGGAAAAAAGGAGCATATTCTGGGACTGGGCCAGCATGAGGCGGGAATCTCCAATTATAGAAACTGTACCCAGTACCTCTACCAGAATAATATGCAGATTCCCATGCCGGTATTTTTATCCACGGCAGGATATGCCGTTTTGCTGGACGCAGACTGTCTTATGGTATATGAGGAGCATGATGGGAAGATTACCATTACTCTTGACGCAGTGGAACAGATTGCCTATTATGTCATTATGGGAGACAGCATGACAGACCTGGTACGGGGAATCCGCAGGATAACGGGCAAGGCGGCGCTGCTGCCCAAATGGGCCTACGGCTATATCCAGTCCAGGGAGCGCTATAAGTCCCAGGAGGAAATCAGGGAGATCGCCGGGGAGTTCCGGCGCAGGAAGATTCCGGTGTCCTGTCTGGTGCAGGACTGGCTTTCCTGGGAAGAGGGAAAATGGGGGGACAAGCATCTGGACAAGAAACGCTATCCCGATATGAAGGAACTGACGGATAACCTGCATGAATGGGGTATGGGACTGATGCTGTCCGTGTGGCCCAACATGAATAAGGGCGGCGAGGATAACAGGGAGATGATGGAAGCGGGCAAGCTTTATGCCAATCTGTCCACCTATGACGCCTTTGACGAAGAAGCCAGGGAACTTTACTGGAAACAGTGCGAGAGAGAACTGTTCTCCGGCGGCGTGGATGCCTGGTGGTGTGACTCCACGGAACCTTTCACACCGGACTGGAACGGGACCGGAACGCGGACGGAGGAAGAGAGATACCGGATTTCCAGGGCGGAGCTGACAAAATATATGGACGCAAGAAAAGCCAATGTCTATGCGCTGTATCATGCCAAAGGAATTCATGATAATCAGAGAAAGGCAGCGCCGGGGACGCGGGTGATGAACCTGACCCGTTCCGGATACCTGGGTTCCCAGAAATACGGAACCGTACTGTGGTCCGGGGATATCGCGGCTACCTGGGAGGTGCTGAAACATCAGATACAGGAGGGGCTGCAGATGGCGGCCAGCGGGATTCCGTACTGGAACCTGGATATCGGGGCTTTCTTTGTGGGCAATCAGGAAGCCTGGAAAAAGTGGAGCGGGGCAAAGGAAGGAACACATCCCTGGTTCTGGCACGGGGATTTCGAAGAGGGTGTGAAGGATCTGGGATACCGTGAACTCTATGTGAGATGGCTCCAGTATGGCACGTTTCTGCCGGTGATGAGATCCCACGGAACGGATACGCCCAGGGAACCCTGGCAGTTCGGCGGGGAGGGTGACATGTATTATGACACGATTGTCAGATATATCCGTCTCCGGTACCGCCTTGCGCCTTATTTTTACAGTCTGGCTTACCGGGTATGGAAAGAGGATGCCATGACCATGCGGAGCCTGTTGTTTGACTATAGGGAGGACGGACAGGCCGCCGGGGCAGAGGACGAATATCTTTTTGGGGATTTCCTTGTGTGCCCGGTGACCTTTCCCATGGAATTCGGACCGGACAGCACACCCCTGGACAGAGAGAGAGTCAGGAAGGTTTATCTGCCCAAGGGGGATAACTGGTACGATTATGACACAAAAGTGTATTATGAGGGTGGACAGGAACTTCAGGCAGACGCTCCCGTGGAGAAGATGCCGCTGTATGTAAAAGCAGGAAGTATCCTTCCCGTTGATCATATGGATGCCTGGGATCTGTACCATGACCGGCTGCCGGAGGAAATGGCGCTGGAGATTTATACAGGCAGGGACGGAAATTTTTCGTATTACCTGGACAGCGGCAACGGATACGGCTATCAGGAAGACGAATATGCGCTTGTCAGGTTTTCCTGGAAGGAGGAGAGCGGGGAACTTTCCGCGGATGCCGTGGAGGGGAGTTATTCTTATCCCGGAAAGTGGAAAGTGACGCTGTTTACGCCCCAGGGCAGCAGACATGCGGAATTTGAGTACGAAGGAGCCAAAATGACAATCCATATATAGGGGAAGCGGAGCCGGTTTATATGAGACCGAAAGCGGAACTGGGAAACAGCGGAGACTGAAAGCGGAACTGGAATAGAAAGGAAAATTAGAAAATGGGGAATGGACAGGTGCCCTGGGAAAAAGGGCCTTTGAGAGTGACAGAGGACGGCAGATACTTCCGATGCGGCGAGGAACCGTTTTTTTTGCTGGGCGACACAGCCTGGCTGCTGTTTCACCAGCTGAATCTGGAGGAAAGCTATATATACCTCAAAAACCGCAGGGAACTGGGGTATAATGTGATACTGGCTGATTTCATCCACACTGCAGACCAGAAGAACCTGGCCGGGGACAGTGCGCTGGTGGACGGGGATCCGGCAAAACCGGACACGGAGGGCAGTTTCTGGAAACATGTGGATGCGGTGGTGGAGATGGCCAGGGAACTGGGACTATATATGGGTCTGCTTCCTGTATGGGGCAGCAGTGTGGTAAAAAGCGGCTGTCTGAATATGGAAAATGTGGATGCCTACATGAAGTTTGTGCTGGACCGTTACCATGACTGTCCTCATATCATCTGGATTGTGGGAGGGGATGTGAGAGGGGACGCTGCCGCCGAAGTGTTCCGGCGTATGGGAAGGCTTATGAAAAAAGACCGTCCGGACCGCCTGGTGACCTATCATCCCTTTGGCAGAACCAGTTCTTCCCTGTGGTTTCATCAGGAAGACTGGCTGGACTTTAACCTGTTTCAGTCAGGCCACAGACGCTATGACCAGGTCAGTATGCAGGAATGGGACGACAATACGGCCAGGGAAGGATGGTTTGGCGAGGACAGCTGGAAGTATGTGGAGCGGGATCTGGGAAAACAGCCCGCAAAGCCCGTACTGGACGGGGAGCCTTCCTATGAGTGGATTCTGCAGGGACTTCATGACAGGACGCAGCCTTACTGGAAGGCGGCAGATGTGAGAAGATATGCCTACTGGAGCATTTTTGCCGGGGCGGCAGGGCATGTGTACGGCCATAATTCCATCATGCAGTTTTACAGGGACACTGCCCGGGAGGGCGCCTTCGGGGCAAAATATCTCTGGACGGATGCCATACACCACCCGGGCGGGGCTCAGATGATTCACTTGAAAAAACTGTGTGAGCGGGTGGGTTTTGAAAAAGGACATCCTGCCGGGGAATATGTGCTGTACGGCCAGGGCGAGAAGTATGATTATATCAGTGTCTTTGCCGGGGAGGATTTCCTGCTGGCCTACACGGTGAACGGCAGGCGGATTGCGCTGTCTTTGGGCGCTTTCCGGGGAAAAACGCTGGAGGCCCGCTGGATGGACCCCGTCACCGGGCTGTATACATATATCGGAGAGATTGCGGGAGGCGGGGAGGCGGTTTTCAACCCGCCGGAGAGAGAAGACGGAACAGACGCCGTGCTGGTCCTGCAGAGTGCAAAAAAGGCTCCATGCCGCAGCTGCATAAAAAAATAAAACCATATACTGCCCCTTACTATGAAACAGAATCTTGCGGGGGATAAAAAAGCGCAGACTGTCCCTATAAC